>OKDF01000324.1_pt1 | contig 20079 bp, 14 predicted proteins | sample 1613721 | NCBI WGS metagenome assembly OKDF01 (sample SAMN04436873, study PRJEB24849) | human gut metagenome | biome: human gut; feature: NICU; material: stool | host: Homo sapiens | place: USA: Saint Louis, MO | collected 2011-09-21
ACGAGATCGGTCTCGGCATTCCTGCTGAACCGCTCTTCCGATCTGCATCTCTACGCTGCCAAGCGCATCGCCGATGCCGGCACCAAGGCCGTGCTCGCGAAGGGCGGCGCAAACCTGCCCGGCGACAATGCCGTCGATGTCCTCTGGGATGGACACGAGGCCACCGTCTATTCCGTCCCCAAAGTGGGCGACCTACGAGTCTCCGGCGCCGGCGATAGCCTGGCCGCCGCCCTCACCGCAGAACTCGCCAAGGGCAAGGACCTCCACGCCGCGGTATCGGTGGCGAAGGACTTCGTCACCCGTGGTATTGCCCAGTCGCTGGACGCTGGCACCCCCTTCGGGGTGGTCTGGCAGGGCTAACTCCCTTCCCTGCACACATGTAACGGGGTGGATCAGCACAGGCTGCGCGACCACAGCAGCAGCCACACCCACAGTTAGTGCTTCGGCGGACAACCCGAGGTATGGGCCAGCGCATCATTGTACTGTGTACGCACGCCGCCAATGTACTTGGGACGAGTCCGCGCAGCCGTCACCGACGCCTCCCCCACCTGGTTGTGGGCCAGCCGCACCGGCACGGCGACAGCGCGCAGGTGCATTCCAATGAGAGTAGCGCCAATATCGAGGCCCGCATCCGCCCGCATAGATTCCACCACCATGGGGTGGGCAAACGTCTGATATGCAGCAGTCGCAAAAGAACCTCCCGCAGTGGGAATAGGGCGGGCGTTCACTTCTTCAGCCCACCAACGGCCCACCATAGCCTCCCGTTCCACAACGAGTGCCCGGTTCAGGTGCTCGCAGCACTGAGCAGCTAGATGAATCCCACGCGGGCGCAGTACGTCCACAAGGGCGTCAACCACTGCCTGTCCCACAACCGGACTGGGCTCTGCGCCAATGGTATGCCCGGTAATCTCCGAAGAGGAACACCCCACGACGAAAAGAGACCCGGCAGGGAGCTCACTTTTGTCACACACTTCGGTGGCGGCATCCCGCACCTGTTGCTGGATCTGCTGCATTGAGAGCGCCATGCGCACTATCCTCCTTGGATCGGTACCTCTCCTAGCTTAATCAGCAGCCGCACAAGGCGAGAGGCGTTAGCCGCGACGATTAGACGCGACCACCTTCAACCCCACCACGCAGGCCACCAAGCCCAGCAACAATAGGGCTTTCAGGATCGAGAAGGACTCCACGCCCGTTGCCATGGAATAGATAACGGTTGTGGCAGCACCAATTGCCACCCACACGACATAGTCCGTGCCCACCAGCACACCTTTCAAGACGTAGCCCAGGCCGCCTATGGACACCACCATTCCGACGAAAAACAGCAGGACGGGAACCAGCCGCGCAAAACCCTCCGACTAATCGGGGGCTACCGCCCAGGCCGCCTCAAAGAATGCCGAGAAAATGAGGACCACCCAGTACTTCATTGACCAGAAGTAATCCCATTCCGTCGTCCTTGTGCGGCCAGCGCTTTCACCGGCTCACCAATCATGCGGTAGTCATACCAGCCTTGTACCTCTCGACCACCCATATGCTGGTACACGCCAATAGCTGCCTGATTCCAGGTCAGCACCGTCCACTCCAACCGGCCCCAGCTTTTCTCCTCCATAATCAGGGCCAACCGCTGGAACAGGAGCGACGCATAGCCCTTTCCGCGAGCAGACGGCCGAATATACAAGTCCTCCAGATGAATGCCGTACACTCCCTCCCAGGTGGAGTACGTGGTAAACCAGAGTGCCATCCCCTGCACACCATCCGCATCCTCAACGAGCTCAGCCCACACCTGTGGGTCGTCCCCAAACATCGTCTCCACAATCCGGGCGGGTGAGATTTTCACCTCCTCGGAGGCTTTCTCGAACTCCGCTAGAGCACAAATGAGCTCATAGATGACGGGGGCGTCGTCCACGGTGGCACGCCGAATAATGGGGAGAGTCATACTGTATTAACGTTTCCGGTAGAGAGATTTACGCTGGTACACAGGTTCGGACGTCACTAGAACCCCGAGATTCCGGAAAATGCCGGTATCCACTGACCCCAGGATAGTAGTGGTGTGCACATCGCAGCCGCGGAGGGCACGAATCTGCGCCAATGCCCGGCGCGCATAGTCGTCCGTGTTGGCGGACACAGACAGTGCGATAAGAACTTCATCCGTGTGGAGGCGCGGGTTCCGCGATCCCAAGTGTTGCGTCTTGAGAGTTTGGATAGGTTCAATCGATTCACGCGCGAGCAGCTCCACCTCGTGTGGGATACCCGCCAAGTATTTCAGGGCATTAAGCAGCATTGCAGAGGAACACCCCAGCAGCGGGCTAGTTTTGCCAGTGATGATGGTCCCGTCAGCCAGCTGAAGAGCGGCAGCCGGTGCCTCGGTTGCGGCCGCGACCTCCAGTGCTGGGGTGACGACTGCACGGTCCTCTGTGCTCAGCTTCATCTTGCTCATGAGCAGGGCGATGCGCTCCGATTGAGTGGGTTCGAGCTCCTGCTGCTTTTCGTACACTTGCGCGTGGTAGAAGCGACGAATGATCTCCTGCCGGGCGGCTTTTCGACAGACGTCGTCATCACTGATGCAGTAGCCAGCCATGTTGACCCCCATATCGGTGGGCGACTGATAGGGGGAGGCCCCCATCACACCTTCCAACAGCTGTTTGAGGACGGGAAAAACATCAGCATCGCGGTTGTACGACACCACCTGTTCCCCATAGGCGGCCAGGTGGAAGGGGTCGATAATATTGGCATCTTCCAGGTCTGCGGTGGCAGCTTCGTAGGCCACATTCACAGGGTGGTCGAGGGGAAGGTTCCAGATGGGGAAGGTTTCGAACTTGGCGTAGCCCGACTTCATCCCCTGCTGGTTCTCCGCATAGATCTGCGAAAGACAAACGGCCATCTTGCCGGAGCCGGGGCCAGGTGCCGTCACCACCACAACGTCGCGGGTCGTCTCCACATACTCGTTCTTTCCGTAGCCGTCGTCGGAGAGAATTCGACTGATCTTATTGGGGTAGCCGGCGATGGGATAGTGGCGGGCGACGGTGATTCCCATGTGGTCCAGTTTGCGACGGAACTCTTGTGCCTGGGCATTGTCGTCATTCCAGCGGGTGATGACAACGTTGTCGACAAGAAAGCCACGGGATCGAAACACGTCAATGAGACGGAGCACATCCTCCTCGTAGGAAATACCGAGATCGGCACGCACTTTGTTGCGGGTGAGGTCCTCCGCATTCAGCACCACAAGGATCTCCATCTCGTCCTTAAGGGACTCCAACATGAGGATCTTGTTGTCGGGGGTGAACCCGGGGAGAACACGGGAGGCATGCATATCGTCGAAGAGTTTGCCGCCCATTTCCAGGTAAAGGCGCCCACCGAATTGGGCCCGTCGTTCCTTAATGTGACGTGATTGCAGGTCGATGTACTTCTGGCGGTCGAAACCAACAGTGTTCATACTGACGTGTCCTTCTTCGGTTGTGAGATGCGCAATGTCTTCCACGCTATTGTTGCACACGCTCTTCGGATGACTGGAGCGAATCAGCAGAGGGCTGGTCTCCAGCCTCCTCACCACCGTCGTCACCGGAGTCTGTGCAGGCAACGCCATCATCGGAAGACGGCATCTCGTCACTGTAGAAGTCATCACAGAACTCGCCAGGTTCCGAGCCGGTCGGAACATCCCCCATCGAACCGCCGCCCTCGGGGATATTGCCCACAGTCACGGCCGGGTCCTCGTCACCCGTCTTGCGGTACATCATGCCGAGCTGGTGTTCTTCGGCGACGGGACCAATATCTCCATCCTTCACCCGTCCCACGTAACCGAAGATCTCCTGTTTCACCACCGGCGCCAAGAAGTAGAGGCCGAGCAGGTTGGGAACAGCCATAAGGAAGAGCATCGCATCGGAGAAGTTGACGATGGGATCGAGGGACGTTGTCGCACCCACCACAATGAGCAGGATGAAGACAATATTGTAGATTTTCTCCGCTTTACGGGAACCACCGAAGAGGAACCCCACTGCCTTACACCCATAGAAGGAGTAGGAGAGCATTGTCGAGAAAGCGAAAAGAGCAACTGCGATAGCCAGTACATAGGAGAGCCACGGGGCAGCAGTTTCCCAAGCCTTTGATGTGAGGGCAACACCCTCTGCTCCCGGCTCGGGATTCTGCCACACCCCCGTGATGACGACCGTCAATGCGGTGATGGAACACACCACCACCGAGTCCACAAAAGGCTCCCACATGGCGACGAACCCCTGCGAGGCCGGACGGCGGGTTTTCACCGCAGAGTGCGCAATGCCAGCTGTTCCGACACCCGCCGCATTGGAGAAGGCGGCACGCCGGAAACCGATAATCATGGCCCCCACTACGCCACCGGCAGCACCCTTCCCAGTAAACGCCCCTTCCACAATGGCAGTGAATGCGGCCGGCAACTGCTCAATATTGACACCGATAACGACCAGACAGGTCAGTACGTAGATGGCAGCCATAATCGGAACGATGCGGGAAGTGTAGTTACCGATTTTGGTAATTCCTCCCAAAATGACGAGTGCTACCAGAATCGCGATCGCGATGCCGATGACCCATCGGTAGGGTCCCAGAACTCCACCTGAGACAGAGACAATCTGTGAGGTAGCCTGGTTCGCCTGAAACATATTGCCGGCGCCTGTCATACCGAAGATCGTCGTTACGGCAAACGCTGTCGACAGGACTTTGCCCAGGGTGGCATGGCCCTGCTGCTTGAGACCATCCCGTAGGTAGTACATGGGGCCACCGTTGGTGGTGCCATCCTCCCGCACAATGCGGTACTTCGAGCCGAGCGTTGCTTCCGCCATCTTCACAGACATGCCGAGCAGGCCTGCCACGGCAATCCAGAGGGCGGCGCCGGGGCCACCCACGGTGATAGCGATCGCAACACCGGCAATATTGCCGAGGCCGACAGTACCGGAAAGCTCGGTGGCGAAGGCCTGGAACGAAGTGACTTCACCGGGGTCAGTTTCCCGTGCTAAGCGACCCCGGATGAGGAGGTACGAGAGCTTTTGGGAGTGCGGGCGGAGCTGTTGAATGCCCAGGTAAAGTGTGAAGAATAGGGAGCCAGCAAGGAGCCAGACGAGGATGAGGGGGAGAGAGTTTTCCCCGATGGGGATCTCGAAAAAGACAACGGAGGAGACGGCATCCGCGATGGGGGACACCACCTTTTCTATAGCGTTATTAGCGGAACTAGCTGCGAGAATCATAAGGTTAGGGTCGTCCTTGCACGGGGAGAAATCTTTTTCAGCGTAGCGTAGCCACTATTTTGTGGACAAAATAGTGGCGAGAATCGCTGCGCGTGGCATCCTCGAAAGGTCGCATAGCGAGACGAGGTGCGCCATACGGTAGGCCGCGCTAGGCCACACCGGCATCGCCATTCCTGCTCCGTGCCTGGGCGGGATAAGCTTTAGCGGAGTCTGCTTCCCTTTCCACACATGGGTGATCAATGAGGATGACACCCGCGCTGTTACTGCCCATACCCTCCTATAGCCCTCTCGCTGCCGGTCACCTGGCACGCGCCACCTGGGAACCAAAGAGTCTTCGCTTCGCCACCAACGACGGGAAGTTCTCGTCTGGCCCGATCTCGGTGGCTCGCTGCGCAGCCACGCCAGCTAGCCCCGGCTGGCCTGTGGCGTGGGCAAGGACCGCAACAGTGGCGTGAGCTGCGAGCGCATGCCTGGCCAGCTCGTTGGAACGGCACGCATGACGTGCTCCGCGAACTGTAGGCCCGCCTGCGGGTCATCGAGTAGCGCCGCGAGCAGCGTGTCTCGCAAGCGCTTTGTGGTGAAGCATTTCAGCGCCGCTCGAACAGCGCACGTACTCGGCTGGGTAATCCCTGCCGCAGCTTGCTCGTACTCGCGCTGCAGCACGTCGGGAAACACTGGCGGGACGTAGTCCAGCGCATCTTTGATAATCTCCGCGTGTTCTGCAGCATCGATGCCGTGAGCGGTGCTGTTCAAACGTGATTCAATGTTCTGCTTGCTGGGTTCTGGCAGCTCGCCGGTGTGTGCAAGCATCTCCCGCAGCGCCACCGATGCTGCGACTTCGCCGACAACACCGTTGCGCGGCTCGTCGATGGACGGGTGTTGGTGGACAGACCACCAAGCAGCCCCGGAGACAATCTCAGGCACCTGCACCACCGCGAGCAGCGGCGGCAGAGGCGAGGCGATGCTGGTGAGGTACGTCGCCGTCTCGTCGATGGTCGACTGCACCATGTCATCGCTGATCACGTAGGCGATAACAGCGTCGAGTTCGAGATGGTCGATCCATGCCGCGAACTGCTCACGGCTCTCGGTGAGCTTCTCAATGGCCTCGTCCAGGTCGAACCGCGCGACCGGCCCGAGGCGGAGAGTGTCGATGCCCTCGTCGTCGACGAAGAACGCGAGGATCAGCGAGTCGTTCGGGTAGAAGCCGAGGATGCCGGGGAGGTTCGCAAGGATCTCGCCGTGGGAGTTAAGCGTTTGGGGGTGAGTGGACATGACAGTACTCCTTTGCACGAATACGGGGTGTATGCGGTCAATCCCGTATTCGGTCCGGCTCTGCCGGTCGTGGGCGCATCCCAGCAGTACAGCACCTATGTGTGCCAAGCGTCGCTAGTGCTCGCGAGGTGTGCGCTTGTTGGGCGCTGGCACTAGCGACGCAGCCCGTGTTGAAGAATCGACGTCAATGTGCGTTAGGCGATATCCGGTCTAGTCAGCCTGTGTTAGCTCCTGGATTAGTCTCCGAATTTTGACTTCATTACTTCGCTGTAGATGTGCTTAGGGTCGCAACCAGCGTCGATGAGGGCCTTGCGTTGCGTGTCCAGCGACTGTCCCTGTCGTGAGGTCGAGACGCGCGCATATCCAATCAACATGCCTACTCACCTGCCAGTTCTTCCTCGGTCACGCTGAGGTCGGCAGGCAACGCGCCGTCGATGACGTAGGTGCGTAGCAGCTTGTCCAGCAGCGCACGGACCTTGAACTTCGACACCCTTGCTCCGGTGACTTCCGTGAAGTACGCCGCCGCCAAGTCAAGGTCAATTGATGCCTTTAGGTCATCGAAACGCCCGTACTCGTTGATGGTTGCCGCCGTGACCCGTGCGTCGAGTATCCGTCGCAGCTGCGCCATGTCCAGACCTAGACATTCATGCAGTCGTACCAGCTGTCGGTCGCGTTCGGTGATGCGGTACTCATTGATGTAGTCGTGCACTGTCTTGCCTGGTTGCAGGGTCACGTCACCTGCTTCGAGGTCGTGCAGCCAGCGGTTAGCGTATCGCTGGTCATCCTGACTCAGGCGGGCGAAGCTGTCATGCAGCTGTTCCAACAGGTCATCGAGCACGTCCTGCGGCACGCCGTCTTGGAGGGCCTTGAGGTACTTGTTGAACTTGCTGTTGAGGTACTCGGCATCAATGCGGTCGGTATCGATGTGTGTGATGTGCACGTCAATGTCGAAGGGTGCATCTTCAGGCGACTGCTCTGAGTCGTCGCCTGCCTTGCTGAGTTCCTTGTAACGGGTCACCAGCGTGGTGTAGGTGTCCTCGGTAAGTTCCACCACGATAGGCTCCGGCAGGGCATGGAAGTAGTAGGTGTCCTTGTCCCAGGTGAAGCCCTGCACCTGCGCGGCCTGAAGTTCCCGGTACATGCGGTTGAAGGTCTTGGCGAACTCGCCCTGGTCTTCCTCGTCATCGGGTAGCTGCGAGAAGTCGGGCTGGTCGGTCTTCGGGTCGGTAAACAGCGCTGCGATGGTAGCGAAGCACTCGTTGATGGATGTGAGGTGATCGTCGAGGTGGTCCACGAACAGGCCGAGGGGTCGGTCGCCGGAGTAGAGCTTTACCGCCCGGTCGATGTTGCCCCGCATAGTGTGCGGCCTGCGGTAGTAGCGGATGGACCCGAAGGGCTTTTCCGGGCCGAAGATGCGGTTGGTGCGCGAAAAAGCCTGGATGATGGACTCGTACTCGATCACCTTGTCCAGGTAGAGGGTGTTGAGCCACTTGGAGTCGAAGCCGGTGAGCATCTGGTCCACCACTATGAGCAGGTCGATGTGTTGGCTGCGGTCGTCGAGGAAGGCCTTGGTGTTGTAAGGCTTCTTGTGAGCTAGGCGCTTGGAGACGTCCTTTTTGAACTCATCATGGGTCGGCATGGTGAAGTGCTGGCCGTAGGTGTTGTTGTAGTCGCGGAGAATCTCCAGCAGGCCGTCTTCCTTGAGCAGCTGATTGTCCCCGGTGTTGTCGATGTTGGGGTCAAACAGCGCTGTGACCTTGATGTGAGGGTACTGGTTCTTGAAGATGCGGTAGTACTCCACGGCCTCGGGGATGCTGGAGGTCGCCAGGATCGCATGGAACATGCTGTTGCGGCTCAGCTGCATCCAATGCTTGTCGATGTCGCTAGCGACAGCCTCGCGGTGGTTTGCCTTCTCATACTGGGCCGTCGGCAGGTAGTCCTCGATGCCCTTGGTGACACGCTTATAAGTGCTGCCACCCTTATCGTCTTTTTCCAGCTCATAGATAGAGGCCATAGGGATCTGCTTCTTGTCCATGAACTTGCTGTAGACTGCCGCCCTCTGCGGGTCCGAAAGTGCTTCCTCTACGGTCGCGGCCTTGGCCTCCTGAAGGGCGACCACAGTGCGCACGTCATACGCCTTGAAAGTCTCCACCATCTCCGGGTCGAAGCCCAAGACGTTCTTATCTCGGATGCCGTCGGCAATCGAGTAGCGATGCAGCTCATTGCCAAACAGCGTGGTCGTGGTGGAGTGCTTCTTCTGGTTCTCGTCGTGGATAGGTGTGCCGGTGAAGCCAAAGAACAGCGCGTTCGGCAGGGTGCGCTTGACCGAGGCGAGCATGTCACCGAAGGTGGTGCGGTGCGCCTCATCGACGATGAACACCACGCGCTTGGAGCGGATGAGGTCAAGGTCAGCTGTCTTCATCGTCTCAGCGTTGACGCGGCTCATCTTGTGCAGTGAGGTCACGATGAGGGTGGAGCACTTGTCTTTGAGCAGCGTTGCCAGGTTGGCAGCACTGGAGGTGTCCTCCACGGCGATACTGTCGCCGCCGTAGCTGACGTAGTTCTCCAGCGACTGCGTGCCCAGCTCCACACGGTCGAGCAGGAACACCACCTTGTCGGCATTGTGGGAGTCAGCGATGAGCTGCGCGGTCTTGAAGCTGGTTATCGTCTTGCCGGAGCCGGTGGTGTGCCAGATGTAGCCGCCCAGCTGATCGCCGCTGTCCCAGTCGTGACGGTCTACGCGGTCAGCGATACGCGAGGCCGCATAGTACTGGTAAGAGCGCATCGCCAGCAGGTTGCCGGAGGCCCGGTCAGCGACGGTGTAGAAGCCGATGAGCTGGTGCGCCATCGGAATGGACAGCAACGCACGTGCCACGTCGTCCCATTGGTTGACCGGCTCGTTGTTGAAGTCGGCCCAGTGGAAGAAGTAGTCCGGGTTGAACTTGCCTGCGCCCGGGTTGGCGAAGTAGAGCGTCTCCTCTGGGGTCATGGCGACGAAGATTTGCACCAGTGAGAAGATGCCCTGGTAGACGCCCTCGTGGGCGTACTTGGCTATCTGGTTCGCACCTTGGGAGACCGGGACGCCGGAGCGCTTCAGCTCGATGTGGAAGACCGGCATACCGTTGATGAGCAGCATCAAGTCGCCACGTCGGGTGGGCAGCAGCTCATTGGCGGTCTGGAAGCGCGGCTGGACGGCAATCTGGTAGCGCGACTGGCCACCGGCAATCTCTAGGCGGTCGTAGATTTTCAGGCTGACCTCGGAGCCGAAGTTGGCCGCCTGCGGTGCATCTCGGGTGATGGTCACGGTGCGACCGTTGATGAACTCGTTGAGCGCCAGCGGCGTACGCAGGTTGTTGACCTGCTCGATGATTTGCGCCATCTCGCCCTGGGTAAGCGGCACGTCGCCGAGCAGGTCACGGCCTCGGTTGTTGACAAAGAGGATGTCCGCCCAGTTATCGAGGAGCTGCTGTTCTGTCGGGAAGCGCAGCAGCTCCTTGCTCCAGCCGTGGCGGGTGAGCAAGTTAATGAGCGCAGCCTCAAACTCAGCCTCAGAACGAAATGGTGTGGTCATGGTCGCTCCTTAGATGAACATCCGTTGCAGCAGCGCCGTCTTGGCCTGCTTGAGGGACTCGATATACTTGGCCTCGGTAACAATGAGCGTGTCCAGCCGCGTGAACACTGCGCCGATGGCCTGTTGTTCTTCGAGGGTGGGTGGAGTCGGGGCCTCAACCTCATTCAGCACTTCGCGCGTTAGCTGCGGTTGAGCTCCACCAGTGACGAATTTCTTGAGGGACATCGCACCTAGGTCGGCATAAAGAAAACGTTTGTCTATATCTGCATAATCCACGTTGACCACCATAGAATTACCGGTAATCCACGATGGTCCAGGAACATAACTGGGTGTCCCAGTCTTTTCGCCCCTCGCTGAAATTGTGACCTGATCATTTTGATGATTCGCAGAATGATAGAACCCAATGAAGCCATTGGCTCCAAAAACAGGAATACCGCTCGGCTGAAGCTCTTCCCCAGAAATTGTGTGGGGTTGATACATGTCAGCTATTGAGCCTAGCCTTACCATTGCCCACTCACCGTCGAAGCCTTCCAGCCGCAACTCCGGCGCCGTCTGGCCCTCCTGCGGGAACATCCGCTGCATGAGCGCGGTCTTGGCCTGCTGCAGGGCCTGATGCTTCTTGGTGTGCTGGTTGATGGCAGCGTCGAGGTTGGTGAAGATAGCGCCGATGGCCTGCTGTTCTTCGAGAGTGGATGGGATTGACAGACGGAGTGTTGTTACCTTTTCTGCATTAAGGTTTTGTTGGGTTCCTGTTGAAATATAGGGCTTCCATTCATCAAGCTCCTCCATGCGGTTGAGTCGTGCGTAAATGAAGTCCCGGAGCGCCTGGTCAGAAAAGGTCATGTTATAAAAGGCCTGGCTTGTTGCAAGCTGCACACCAACGATTGCCACTCGTCCAACACTTGCATACATCGCCAGTGTCAACGAACCTTTCGGAACAAGCCACGCCGCGCTAGCTGCCAATCCTTTTTCTGTAAGAGTTTTAGCTGTTCGCCTCACGACTCGCTGTTCAATGTCGGCGATAGCCAAGAACGGAATATCACCACCGTAATATTCAGGGTTGCCAGAGGAAGGTGTGCCGCCAGACCCACCGATAGCAGTCAATTCTCCCAGGTTGGCTATTTCCCACTCACCGTCGAAGCCCTCCAGGCGCAGTGCGGGCACGTTGTGGCTACGCATCACGACCACCGCCCAGCAACTCCTGGAGTACAGCCACGGCCTGCATGTCGGCGGCGTTGCCGGTAAGCCCGCTCAGTAGGCCTGCCAGCTCTTGCTCCGTCTCGCGAATCTGCACGTCGAGGTCGGTCAGCGCGACGGCGTACTTGTCGTGCAGCGCCTGGACGCGGCTGGCCAAGCCTGCAAGTACATGACCAGGGATTTCACGCAGGTCATCCATAAGTGCAGTAATCCACTTGGCGGTGAGCACCTCATCCACCTGCGCATCGGTAAGCGCTTCGATGGTCGCGTGGGTGTCTTTCTCCAGCTGTTCTTGCGCAGCCTTAAGGTTCTTCTTGAGCTTGTCCCGCTGGGCGATGAGCGCCTTGGCGCTGAGCATGGCAGCCTCGGTGCTGCCCTCCGGCCAGGTCTCACCCTTGGCCAGCTTCGGCAGGTCCTTGATGGCCTTGTTTAGCTCGGTCTTCTTGAAGGCATCCTGCTTGTCGTTGAGTACCTCGGCCAGGTCGGTCTTGTCGTCTTCGCTTAAGTCCTCGATGAGCTGCGTTAGCTCAGATACGGCTGTGTCCACGTCGCGGCCTAGCTGCGTTACCTGGTCCTTCTGCTGCGGCAGGTAGAAGGTCTGCACTAACTCGTTGGGAGCAACGCGCCCGTCCCATCCGACCTGGACATAGACTTTCTTCTTGTCCTTGGTCTTCCACTCCATCACGGGGTCGTTGACCCGCACGGCATCGAGGCCTTCGGTCTGGATGATCTCCAGGTCACCGGCGGTTTTGACCCAGCTGTCATGCAGTACCTGGTAGCCCTCGTAGGCATCGACCAACGGTACAGGGTCGAGGCGGTCGAACAGGTCGGCCTTGAGCTGGTCCTCGGTGGTGATAATAGGCACGGTGGTCGCGCCATCCACCAGCAGCGCGTGCAGCTTTTCCGGGAGGCCGGATAGTGCAGCGTCAACCTGGTCACGAAGTGCCTGGGCTGCAGGGTGCTGCTTGATGGTCTCGCGCAGGTTGGTCGTCTTCAGCTCCGCGTAGCCTTTTGCCTTCTCGGTGAACAGTGCCTCGCGCAGCCCCGGCATGGCGGTCCAGTAGTGCTCCAGGGTGTCAATCTCACTGGTGGGAATGCCGCCGTGCATGGTGGCGTACAGGTCTACAGACTCAGGCGGCAGGGTGGCGGACACGTAGCGCGGGATGTTGAGGTTGTGGTCGTTGGCACGAATCTCGTCGCGGGTCACGACCTTAGCGAAGTGCGGCACGTCAACGCGGTTGCGGACGGCATCGACGATGCGCTGGATGTCGCGGGCACGCAGGTGGTTGTACTTACCCTGCTTAACGAAACCCTGCGAGGCGTCGATGAACAGCACGTCATTGTGGTCGCGCTGCTGCTTGAGCACCATGATGATGGTCGCGATACCGGTGCCGTAGAAGATGTTGGACGGCAGGCCGATAATGGCATCGATGTGGTTGGCCTCAACGAGATTGCGACGAATCTCGCCCTCGGAGCCACCACGGAACAGTACGCCGTGCGGCAGGACGATGGTGAGGATACCGTCGGGTTTGACGTGGAACAGCTCATGCAACAGGAAGGCGTAGTCGGCCTTGGTCTTAGGTGCTAGACCAAACCGCGCGAAGCGATGGTCAGACTCGTTGCCTTCCGGGTCCCACTTCTGGGAGTAGGGCGGGTTGGAGACTACTGCGTCCACATAGAGCGGCTTGTAGGTCTGCACCGGGTCGGCCTCGTCGAACATCGGCCAGTCATGGGCCAAGCTGTCACCGTTGCGGGCGACGATATTGTCCGCCTTCACGCCGCGCATGACCAGGTTCATACGGGTGAGGTTGTAGGTGTTCTCGCGCAGCTCCTGGGCGAAGTACTTAATACGGTCTGGGTCACCCATACGCTTGGCGACGGCATGGCCGATGTTAAGCAGCAGGGAGCCAGAGCCGGAGGTCGGGTCGTAAATCTGAATCTCGTCGCGACCCTTGAGGTGGTCAGCGACGATATTGCTCATGATGAGCGAGACCTCATGCGGGGTGTAGAACTCGCCTGCCTTCTTGCCCGCGTTGGCCGCGAACTTCTCGATGAGGTACTCGTAGATGTAGCCCAACACGTCATAGCCCTGCTTGCCATCAGTGGGGATGTCATCGATAAGGTCCAGTAGCTTCTTGATGGCTGAGGTACGGGCAGCGTCGGTTGTGCCCAGCTTCGACAGGCCGGTGTCCAGGGTGTTAAGGATGCCGTCGAAGACGTGCTTGCGCTCCGGGGCGATATTGCGCTTGAAGGTAGCCAGGCCCTCACGCACGTGAGCGATGGAGAAGTCGTTACCCATGTCCCGCCACGTCGAGTACAGGTTCTCGTAAGTGAGGAAGTAGCCCAAGTTGTTACGCACCAGGGCCACGGTGTCAGTGTCGGTCTCAACGAGCGCATCTGGCAGGTCTTCCGGTTCAGCGTCGTTATTGAGCATGAACTGCTCTACTTGGTCGGACAAGAACTTATAGAAGATGAAGCCGAGGATGTAGTCCTTGTACTCGTTGGCCTCAATCTTGGAGCGCATATTGTTGGCCGACTCCCAGATGCGGGAGGCAAGTTCTTGTTTGTTCATGGGGTAACTCTCTTCACTAAGGCATTAACTAACTACATGGATAGAAGATAAAGCCGAGAATGTAGTCCTTGTAATCCTGCGCTTCGATCATTGAGCGTATCGGCGATACCGTACAACGAGAAGATTTTACTTTCTAAGTGCATGGCTTGGGGGAGCGGCGAAGCCCTACGTGGTGCAGGATTCGAAGCCTAGTGCACCATCTAGTGCACCAAATGGCGATTCCAGCACAAAACAGAGAAGGCCCCTACCAGCGTTCGCACTGGTAGGGGCCCTATTTTAGTAGCGGGGGCAGGATTCGAACCTACGACCTCTGGGTTATGAGCCCAGCGAGCTACCGAGCTGCTCCACCCCGCGATGTTGCACGTTTAACGTTAGTTCACCGGGGGGCCAGGAAGCAAATCGATAATTCTGCAGGTTATTAGAATCCTTGTGCGATCATGCGCTTCACCGGCACGCAGCGTGGCTGCACATTATCCTCCCCCAGACCGATCAGAATATAGTCCCAGGCGCGTGGATCATAAACCATGGCGTGGTGGTCAGCATGGTCAACCTCACAGCCCTTCTGCAGGCTGACATTGTTGACGGTAGCTCCCGGGCCTTGCTTCAGCCACGTCTGTTCGATAGGGGTAAGGACCATATCCGTTTCAGAGGAAATGACGGTGTAGGTGATACCGGGGATGGTGTCGCCCGCCGCCAGGTTGGCCTTCACCACCTCCGAGTTCGGAATCATGCCGAGAGCGGCTGTACCGCCCAGCTTGTTGACGACGGGGGCGATATCGTCATGCTTGCCAGCATCATTAGCGGCAATGAACGGCTTGGCGAGACCACTCATGGTAGTGCCATGGTGGGCACCACCCATGTAGATAGCGTGGGCCACTTTATTGCGGGCGGGGTTCTCCCGGTCGCCGCCGTTGTAGAAGTTAAGGTAGGTCTGGGCAATCAATCCACCCTGTGACCAGGCGACAAGGTCCACTTTCTGGGCTCCGGTAGCCTTCCGCACCGCAGCAACATAGTCGCGCAGCTGCATGGCAGACGTCCAGGTGTCTCCCATTCCGTTGAAGCCGGGCATGATGCCAGCCACCGACTTGTCTTTTTCAGAGCCGTAGATCATGGCGAATACGCAGTAACCACGATCTTTCAGCATGGGGGAAATGGCGGAGAAGGGGCTGTAGGCGGAAGACCCCCAGCCGTGGACGAGAATCACTGGGTTCGGGCGTTCCTTAGTGGGTTTGCAGGCCCAGTCATTGGCACCCTTGGGGCCTTTGAGCTGATGCTCCACTTTCATACTGGCGTCGAAGTAGTTCTTTGCAACAGGACCTTCGCCCTTGGCTTGGTCTTGTGGAGCAACCATTTCGGTGTTTGGGTCGGGGGTAGTGGGAACGTTGACAGAAGCAGCGTTGGCCATCATGGGAGTGGCGACCATCACTACCGCAGTGGCGACAAGTGCTTTACGGAGCAGAGTACTCTTCACTGGATTCCTCACAGTTCTACGCGGAGAGGGATTGGGGAGATAACGAACGGGAGATACCGCTGTGACTACGACTTTAACGAGAGGTATTTTTCTTTTTGGTCATCTGGAAAGTTTCTCAGCAGAAGGGCTGTAACACTCTGGTGTTACAGCCCTTCTGCTGAGGGTGAGATCCCCTGCTATACAGCGTTTTTCCTAAAATATCCTGCCGTTACATCAGCACGGAACAACGCGTTTTTCCTGTGAAATAGTTGCCGCTGCTACTTATCTGCGTTCTGGTAGTCCTGCACAGCCCGGTCCAAATTCTGCAGAGCCTCACCGAAGCGCCCCATATCTCCCGAGGCCTGCGCCTGCTTGAGATGAGCGAGTGCTTCACTGAGCTTCGCGGCAGCTTCATCGCGCGTCATACCACCGGGAGCAGGATTCTTCGCAATCGGCGGGGCGGTACCGTCACCTTCCAGGCCGTCCGGTTGCTCCACCAGGGAGCCATCCAAACCCACCTGCTCAAGAGCATCAGACAGGGAGCGTCCATACCCCATGCGGTTGTTGTACATCACCATCACACGAATGAGCTTCGGGTAGGCGGACTCCTGTCCCTTCCGCTGCGCGTAGAGAGGCTCCACGTACAGCACTCCACCATCACCGATGGGCAAGGTCAGCAGGTTACCGTAGATGATGGTATTAGCACCCTCCAACTGCAGCTTCTCAGTCTGATAACCACCGGCAGAAGTCATGCGGTCAAGGGCGTTCTTGGGTCCCTGTGTCGTGGTGTTGGTGGGCCACTGACGGATGGTGATGTGTCCATAGTTATCCGGATCGGAAGACACGGAGATTTGCGAGGAGAGGAACTCTCGCTGGTTCCACAGCATGGGTGTCGTCAGCTGGAAGCTGGGACGCCCAGTGCGCGGGTCAGCAGAGACCACATAGTAGGGAGGTTGGTCGAAGAGACCGCGAGAGGCCGCGTTTTCGGACGCCTCATTCTCGGTGATGGTGGGCTCGTTCGGAACCTGCCAGTAGGACCCACCAGTGTAGAAGCCGAGCGGATTGGTCACATGGTAGCGGGAGAGGATTTCTCGCTGAGCCTTGAACATATCCTCCGGGTAGCGGATGTGTTGGCGCAGCTGTTCCGACATATCAGACTTCGGCTTCATCAAACCAGGGAAGACACCCTCCCACGCCTTCAGCACCGGATCCTTCTCATCAAAGGAGTACAGCTGCACGGAGCCATCGTAGGAATCCACCACGGCCTTGACCGAGTTGCGAATGTAGGACACCTGCTTCATTGTCGGAGACCACTCGCGGCGCGACGTTTGTGAGTCGGTGGTCACCTCACCCAGGTTGATCTTCTGCGCGTACGGCAAAGAATCCAGAGTGGTATACGCGTCCACGATCCACTTAATACGACCATCAACGACAACCGGGTAGGCAGAGGTGTCGGCGGTGAGCCAGGGAGCCACTGCCTCCACGCGCGCCCGCGGGTCGCGGTTCAACAGAATCTTGCTGTCTCCGCCAATGAGAGTGGAGAGGATGAAGTTCAGCTCCCGATATTCGATAGCGTAGGCCAACCGGTTGACCACTCTGCCCACATGGACACCACCCGCGCCCTGGTAGGTGTAGTTGGATCCGTCCACGTCGTATTCCTGCGGTTCTCCCGCCGTCTTTACGATGGCATAGTCCGGGTTATGTTTAGCGATGAGCGGACCGTAGTAGACGCGAGGCTCCCGCAGGTCAAGCTGAGCGGTGTCGCTGGGCACGGGGTTGCGCGGTGCACCATTAGCAGTGGCTTTCTCCCGCACGTGCTTCGCCGCTAGAGACTGCTGATCGTAGACCTCGTACTTGGGGTTACCGCCGCGGTCTCCCGCATCGGTGACGATAGCGTCGACAGTATTCGCGGGGGCCATCACAATGCCGTTGCCGTGGGTGTAGACGGTGTGGCGGTTGATCCAGTCCGTCTGGTTACCGGTGAGAGCACTGGGGTTGATTTCACGGACTGCCACCACATAATCGCGTAGCTGCCCGTCGACCTGGTAGCGGTCAATGGAGAGAGTCTGCGGGAACCCATAGAAGGACCGCAGCTGCTTGGACTGGGTAAAGGCGGGCGACAGCACATTCGGGTCAAGCAGCCGGATATTGGCGAGGGTCGACGCCACACCTTTGTCCCCCGGCTGCGGAACCGGAGCACTCTCCTTACCGAAGTTCGGCATCACCGTAAGGTTGTTATCCCGCAGGTTGTAGGCAAAACGGGTGGCCTGGATGTTGCGCGCGATGAATTCAGCTTCTTTGTTGGCCTTGTTGGGCTTCACCGACAGCTGTTCCACCGCCCACGGCAAAATACTTCCCACGGCTACGCCACCGATAAGCATAATGGCGGTCGCGAGTGCAGGGATACGCAGATCCTTTATGACAAAGCTGGTGAAGAACGCCACCGCACAGAACACGGCAATAACAGTAAGCAACAGCTTGACCGACATGAGAACATTCGCGGAGGTGAAGCCCGCACCGGTGATGGTCTGGTTTTTGAAGTTAATATCACCTGACAGCAACTCGTAGCGATCGAGCCAGTAGTTGACACCCACCAGCAGAATGAGGATACCGCCAAGGATGGCGATCTGCTGACGCGCTTTTTGCGCCAACACGACACTGCCACGCTGCTTGCCCTGCCGCGGACGGAGTTCCAGCGAGCCCTGGAAGTAATGCAGGAAAATGCTGAGAGTGACACCAATGGCCACCAACGACACCAGCCACGTCACCAGCATGCTAAGGAAAGGCAGTTGGAAGGCGTAGAAGCCCAGATCGTGCCCAAACTGGGGATCTTTAATTCCGAACGACTGGGTGTTGAAAAAGACGCTGACCTGCTGCCACTTCAACTGTGCGGCAAAACCAAAGAAGATACCCAACAGCGCCGCGATAATGGCAAAAACGGGCCTGTGCTTACCCGACCCCATACGCCGGTAAGGATCCAGCACGGGATTAGGACGAGCCGGTGTCGTCGGTTTTGCCCGGTGGGCAAGTCCCATACACAGGTAAAGAATGCTCGCCGAGAGTGCCCCGAAGATGAGAAAAAGCCCCAGGCGGGTTCCCAAGATCGTTCCGAAAACACCGCCCTTAGCCAGAGAGTCGAACCACAGCCAGCCGGTGTACACACTGACCAGCGGGGGAACGATGACAAAGATGCCGATAAGCACTGCTATCACAATGCCGACGGTCCTCATCTGCTTCTTCTGCTTGGGATTCAAAGGCTGCCGCTGGCGCGGTTGTGGGGAACGCCGCTGCGGCTGCTGGAAATCGCCAAAGCCGGGGAAGTTAAAGGCCATTACGTCTCCTCAAGACAACAACAATGCCTTAAGGATACGGGAAAAACAGGGTTCTGGCAGCAGTGTTAGTGGCCGGTCTGGCAGCCCGGAGCCGGTTTACCGGCACGCACCAACGCCAGCGCATCAAGCGCACTCTGCAGGTTCGTCACCCGAATAAGCGTCAGACCCTTCGGCACATCCGTCAAGGCCTCCCGACAATTCTGCGCCGGTACCAGGAAATAGCGGGCCCCCGCAGCGCGTGCTCCCGCCAACTTATGGGTAATACCACCAATAGGCCCCACCGTCCCGTCGTAGTCCATGGTGCCAGTACCGGCGATGAACTTCCCGCCAGTAAGAGAGCCAGGGCTCAGCTTGTCGATGATCGCCAAAGTGAAGATAAGACCCGCAGAGGGGCCCCCCACATCCGCCAAGTTGATATGCACCTGTACCTTGCCGGAAGGGGCACTGTAAATACCCACCCCCAGCAAACCCCGATTCACGATATCGGGAGCACCGCTCATCAGCCTGATAGGAAAGGCGAGAGGTTGGCCATGTCGCAGTACCGACACCTGCACCGTCTGCCCCGCCTTGGTTCCCCGCAGCGCCACATGAACGTCCGTCGCCAGCGTGGTGACTTTCCCGTTCACCGCCACAATCTGGTCTCCCGCCTGCAGCTTGCCCACTGCCGGCCCCTTTTTCACCACTCCCCCCACATAGGTGGCCACCGGCAGATGCAGGTAGTGCAATGCAGCCGTGGCGGCAGCGTTCTCCGACTGTGTCATCTCCGCCGCTTGCTCCTGCTGCACCTGCTCCTGGCTCACCCCCGGAGGGTAAATAGCCGAGAGTGGCACAAGGTTCCATTCCTTATGCAGACCAATCCGCACCATCTCGAAGAAATTCATACCCGACAGCACGTTCACCGTCGTCATGTTGAGGTGGCCATCAACCGGATCAAGCGGGACACCCGTAATGTCAATAACCGGCACCAGCTGGCCCTTCCCAGCGGTCGCAGACGTGCTGTTGGTGGATCCATCACCCTTCCGAGGATTACTCGGGACACGAATATCCCCCAAGGTGTTAAAGGTAGGGCCCGGCCCCATTGCCGCCACCGGCATCTTCACGAGCGTTCCGAGGGCGAGAAACACCACCAAGAGGACGGCGATGATAACGGCTGACTTGGTCTTTGATTTCACGAATGTTAGCCTACCGCGCGGTGCCGTCCTCCCCACCTACCGTGGTAGAACCGCCCCTGCAAGAAAACCCTCCATCCCCCGTTACACCCACGAAAACAATTCCGTGCCCTCGCTCCACAAGCCCGGTATCCTGAAGATATGAGCGACAAGAACGACACTCCCACTGGTGGTTCCAACGCCAACGACCCGCACGGTAATGGCGGCAATAACGACCCCATGGACTTTCTCCGCCGACTGCTGGGCGGCAACCCCGGGGGTGGCTCCGCCGGCTCCTCATCGGGTATGCCCGGTGCGGGGGGAGCGTCT
>OKDF01000351.1_pt1 | contig 18523 bp, 17 predicted proteins | sample 1613721 | NCBI WGS metagenome assembly OKDF01 (sample SAMN04436873, study PRJEB24849) | human gut metagenome | biome: human gut; feature: NICU; material: stool | host: Homo sapiens | place: USA: Saint Louis, MO | collected 2011-09-21
TTAATTATCGAAAATTATCGTATTTCTTTGTTCATAACAAGCATTTATTTCTGTGATAATAATTATCATAAGTTTTTTTAGTGATTTATCGCACATCATCTAAAATCAATAAAATCATCCTCATCTATGCGCATACGGCAATCTTCGATATAGTTAGATTTTATTCATTAGCAGAATTCATTAAGTTTCTGTCTTCCACCATTTTTAAAGCTTTTAAAGATGAAGAAAAGTCTTGTAAACTCGCATGTACATTCATCTTTTGCTCATTACTATTGTATAAGGTATGATAATAGATAAATAAGTTATATAATATTATATATATAGTCACCTTATATGGTGTTGTAGCTTTCAAAAAAAGGAAGTTTATATATATATAATGACTATAATTAATGTAGTTGGAGAGCTATATTTTTAAATCATACATAAGGAGAACAGAGAATGAAAATCTTACTTGTAGAAGACGAAGAAATGCTGAATGGTATCACGGCTAAATATTTACGTGCAGAGAATATGACAGTTGATACATGCTTCAACGGGCAACAAGCGATCGATTACGTTAACACATCCAGCTATGACGTTATCGTAATGGATATTATGATGCCAATCCTCGATGGTATCAGTGCTCTTGCACAAATGCGTAACGACGGTAATACAACACCGGTATTGCTTTTAACAGCAAAAGATTCCTTACAAGATAAAGTTACAGGCCTTAACACTGGCGCGGATGATTACCTTGTAAAACCTTTCGATCTTGAAGAGTTAACTGCTCGTATTTATGCATTGGCTCGTCGTAATGCGCGTCATGCACAAAACGATATCCATGTAGGTCCACTTACCATCAATGTTCCTCAACGTACAGTTAAACGCGACGGCGAAACAATTACATTGACTGCAAAAGAATTCGACCTATTATTCTATTTAGCAAGTAACGAAAATATCGTATTATCTCGTCAACAAATCCTTGACCATGTTTGGGAATACGATTATGAAAGCTACTCTAACCTTATCGACGTATACATTAAAGATTTGCGGAAGAAAATTGATACTGATGAAAATGTAAAACTCATTCAAACGGTTCGTGGAGTAGGGTATGTCCTCAAAACAGAAAACTAATGATCCTCACCGAGATCTAGATACCATGTCTGGGGCAGCCACCGATTTATTTAATCGGCTGCCCCTAACCTTTAAAATTATGTCGTGGTATACCATCTTTTTGCTTATCATTTTGATGGTTGCATCCGCATGGATTTACGCATATACACATGAATCCGATAACAAAGAAGTGCGCGAGCGCTTACAGCAGCAAGCGATGATTATGGCTACGGATATCCGCAAATTTAAACCGTACCAAGATAATACATTCTTCTTTGTATCAACTCAAGACGGTTATATTATTAAAGGGGCCTTGCCAGATGGGTTCCCAAACCAAACAATTCTTTCCTTAGGCCAAGTTGGTGAAATTGCTGCAGGTGATGATACCTTCTACTACTACGATACGCCGGTCAATGAACCAAACTATCGTGGTATTTTGCGTGCTGTTACAAAAGTAAAAACAGCCTCTAAAAAGACGGAAAACCTTTTATACAGCCTATTATTAGGAAATATCATTTTCTTACTAATTTCCTCCCTAGGTGGTTATCTTTTTATCAAAAAAGGACTTAAGCCCGTCCGAACTTTGACGAAAACAGCTAAAGTCATCGGTAAAAATAACGACTTGAGCCGTCGTATCGACATTCCTGCTCGCACGGCAAGAGATGAAATCTACGAACTGACCACAACGTTTAACCGTATGATTTCAGGTCTTGAGGATTCTTCCAATCGTGAAAGACAGTTTAGTTCTGACGTATCTCATGAATTGAGAACACCAATTGCTGTTATTAAAGCAGAAAGTGAATTTGCTTTAAAATACGGTCGTACGGAAGCAGATTTACGGGAAGGTTTAACACATATCTTAGAGCAAGCCAAGTTCATGACTAATCTTGTAAGCCAACTGCTTGATGTAGCCCGCCTTGAAAATGCACAAGGTCTAAGCTTTGCGCCTGTCAATGTATCATTGATGTTATCCAATATGGTGCACGACTATACAAGACTTTGTACAGAAAATACAGATAAACAGATTACGATTACATCTCACATTGAGCCTAATTTACATATGAATGCTCACGAAGTATCATTACGTCGAGCTATCACAAACCTAGTGGACAATGCCATTAAGTTTACAAACTCTACTATTGATATTTCGGCTAAACTCGTAGGCAGAGACTTAGTCATTACCGTAACAGATAATGGTATTGGCATCGAACCTGAAGCCCTGGATCATATTTGGGATCGTATGTATCAGACGGAACAATCGCGAAACAAAAAATCTAATCACGGTATAGGTCTAGGTCTATACTTTGTAAATAAAGTTATTAACTTACACCATGGCACAGTAACGGCCACGAGTGAACCACAAGTAAAGACTACATTTACAGTGCGATTGCCGTACAACACAACGGAAGAATAACATAAAAGGGACTGACCATTGGTCAGTCCCTTTTCTATATCAATTTTAATCCAAAAAGCCCATAATGTAGAAATTAATTAAACCATAAAAAACTAGCATATAGAAGCTCCTTCTATATGCTAGTTTTTATGTATTTAGTTTTAAAGCAACTTATTATAGATAATTAACTTTAGCCTACAAATTGTTGCCAAAACGGCATATATACATATTCTAAGAAGGTCCATACAAGCAGACCCGCTACAGCACCAACGATAGCGCCATTAATACGAATCCAGCTGAGATCATCCTCCACCTTAGATTCAATAAAGTAAATAAATTTATCTGTACTGAGGCCACCTAATACTTGACGTATGATAGTTTCAATGAGGTCATACCCTTGTTCAAGTACGTAGTCGCCAATATCGTGTAAGGTTTTTTCAATACGATTTCTAAGATCTTCTGATTGACCGTATACATTCCATAATTCAAGAGCAATATTAACTAAAACCTGAGCCGGAGTCTCTCCATTTTCATCCCCTACGAGCAATAGTTCTTCTATATAAGGGCATAAATGGTTTTCGATAACAGATTCCCAATCTTGTTCGCGAATCCAACGTTCCCACGCTTCATCAAGAGCATCGCAGACTTCATGGTTCTCTTCAATATTACGAATTGGTTCTACCCATTGTCGCAACCAAGCTGTTCGTTCAGGGCTATTTGGTCGTTTCCAGCTTTCCAGCATAGCATAGGCCTCTTGGACAATAGCCTCTGCCATTTCTTGATAGTTTACTACATCGGTAGCTTCGGACATAGAAATAAGGAAATCAGACCAGAAGCCTTTTCGCTTTTTCTTATGTGCCTCTTCTGCTACGACAGCGGTAAGCCAGGTAACCATGGCCGGATGATTAATCCGTTCTTGAATCACGTTTAAAACTTGCACAACCATACTTTCATAGCGATTATGCTCACATAAATCGAGTAATACGTGTTTCAAAACAGGCACGAGAGAATGTTGTTGAAGCAACCCGCGAATGCGTTTTGCCCCCCATTGTGCCCATTCTTCATTAGTTTGAGATTTCCATAAAAGGTGTAGTCCTTGATGAATCACAAGGCGCGCTGCTCTCTGCCCCTCCGGAGACAACAAGAACTTTTCAAACAATGGCACAAATTGCACATTTTTCAATAATACCTTACAACGCTCCTTGGTAAGCATCTTCGTCTCTACAAGTTTAATGACACCATTAATGAGGCGATCTTTATTGCGAGGAATTAGCGCTGTATGATATGGGAAGCCTAGTGGCTTGCGAAATAATGCGGTTACAGCAAACCAGTCGGCCACACTGCCGATAAGGGCAGATTGAACAGCCCAATACAACGGTTGATACCAACTTTCATAGCCAAAGAAAAATTGTCCTACAAAAGCAAAACAATACAATACGGCAGTCAAGCCTAGAATGCCATTAGCACGCTGTTTCAAGGTAAGGGATTTCAAATAACTAATCATTTGAGCACCCCCTCTACAATGATGGTCAAACCGTATAAGATGCCGCCAAGGACAGCCCCTATAAGGGAACCATTAATACGCACCATTTGAAGGTCATAGTACATTTTGCCACGCACGATTTGAGTGATTTCATCAGGCGAGTAACGAGATAATTCCTGACCTACCACACTGTCGATGAGCGGGTTCAACTTCTGCAACCACGGAATACTACGCAACAAGAAGAACCGTTCAAACGGCGCCTGCTTATCTGGATTCAACAAAATTTCGGTGCCAAGCACATTAAAGCGATCGATAACGATGTCCATGAGGCGTTTCCAGTCCAATGTATCCCCATCGATAAGTTTGCCTTCCCATTCTTCAAGAACCATTCTAATCCACTGATTTTTATGTTCTTCGATGAAAGCTTGCCATTCTGTATTGGTTTCTAGGTTATTGAAGAATCGAATTGCTTGGCCCCATACATAGCGCCCCAATGCAGAATCAATAGATTCATTTTCCTTCAAGAATTGAACGGCTTTTTTCTGTACCGTTTCTACCAATCGTTCTGGTGAAAGTCCATCTCCACCAAAGGCGATAGCCAATTCACGAAAGAAAGAATCCTTTGTATAAGTTTTCATAATGTCTAGCATGACGCGATACAAATACGGGTATACCTGATTTGATGCGATAACACGCTGACATGTGCGGTTAAAATAAAGCCAAAACACGCTTGCTGTGTGACGTTCTAGCATACAACGACCAAAGAGAATAACAAGGGGTGTTGCTTTCCAGTTTGTAACCCCCTTATAAATGGCCTTATTAATCTCTTGGCGCATCGGTTCAATATCCATATGAGATAAAACTTGATTGCCCACACCGTACAAGAGATTTCGAATTTGAACTTGTCCCACATCGCTCATGCCGTATTCAACGATACGGACCATAACGCGTTCTTTTTTGATAGCATAATACATCTGTGGCACGCGCAATAGCTCTTCGCTGAGCATAGTGCGGCCTATCTGAATTAATCGTTCCTTACTTCGCGGCAAGATTGCCGTTTTGAAAGGAATGCCTAAAGGCTTCGTAAAAAGAGCCGTTACTGCATACCAATCCGCGAGGCCACCTATCATAGCTGCTCCAGAGATATGCATGATAAAGGCCCAAAATGTATCATGTCGTTGCGGATATGAAATTAAAAATATAATAGCCATGACAACCAATAGGGTGGTTGCCACTGGTTTGGTTTTCATCATCACTTGATCCTAACTTACTCAATTACGCATATAGACTATCCCTATATAACGTAGTGACCTCGAGGCCTACGGACTTTCACAAATTATATCTACAATCTAAAAAGTAGCCTCATCGCCATCTTTTTGAGGTTCCCAAATCGGCACCTCCCCAAAGAGAGCTTTAAAGTATACAGACGGTGCCCATAATGGACCATTTAAATGCATTGGAATAAAGGCTTTATTCACCTGTACACGGCGCAAAAATTCAATACTGCCCCATTCCATAGCGTCTTCCAAACGATTGTCTACAGGGAACATCGCTACATCTACGGACAAGCCCTCTAATTCCTTGAACTCACGCCAAGCCATACGCTTTGCATCCGCATTGTTTTCTGGCGTATCACCAAGCCAATGCCACCAGTTAAGGTCTCCTGCATGGAAGATAGAGTCAGAGTCGATATTCGCCGTATTTGTCTTTATGTAAAAAGAGCCACCTTCATCGGTGCTGCCATACATATGGATGCCTACATCATCTAATAGTGCATCTTGGCCAGGGCGCATGGTAATACATTTTTTTACCTTGCCCTCTAACGGCACATCTTGATGACAAATATAGCGCGTTTGAGGACCATCAAACTCCGTAATGGATGGGTTAAAGTGATCTCCATGAGTGTGACTTACGAAGAACCAAAGTTCACGACCTCGTTTAGCCAACTGCCAAACAATATTATTAGGATCCTTATAATAATCAAACACATAGCAACGCTTACCATCCTCTACGAGAAATCCGCTATGCGCTAAAAAAGTAACATGTAACATTATTATCAATACCTCTAATTTATTGAGAATTTATATCATTCGTATTTTTTATTATACCATATTTTTCTAAATACATGGCATAAACAAATGGCTATTCATGACACATATAAAGGACTTTTTTAAAGTCTTATCAAATATATAGTGCCCCATATGTATCATAATAAGGGCAGAAATGCCGCTGGCATTTCTTAGATGCGGCCAGCGGCTTTCATATAGTCGATATATTGGTTACCCCAGTTTTCAAGGGAAGCTAATACAGTTTTAAAACCAGCTCCCACTTCGGTAAGGCTATATTCAACCTTTGGTGGAATGGTTCCATATACTTCACGATGTACAAGGCCGTCATCTTCCATTTGGCGCAACGCTCTTGTAAGTGTAGCTTGTGTAATTGGATGTAATCTCCGCTCTAGTTCACGGAAGCGCACAGGACCTTCAGATAATTCATGCATAATCAACAAAGACCATTTACCAGCCAATAACTTTTGGCTCGTTGCAAAAGGACACCGCCCCACTAAATCATGAACATTTACAAGTTGCTCTGCCATTGTCATTCTCCTTATATATCTAGCTTAAGTAGCTTGTTATAACAAAATTAACATCTATAACTAAGCTACTCTTTATAGCTACACTACAATTTCTATTTCGGTATTAGAAATATTTCCACTTAATGTAGTTCAAATCATATCACAATTTTTTAGAATTGCAAGTATTTTATAGTATCATTTTTTAGGGTACAAAAATTTTTGAAAATTTTTTAATCAGTAAATATCACAATTCTATTATATTTGATAGTACCTATCTCAAATAATTCTACTATTCAAAATATTTGCACCAATATATAATAAACTTACTAACTAAATACAATTATCGGTTGGTGAATCAATAACTATTAGATTTAGTCATCAACATTTATAGCTAAACAATTGTATCAATTTTACAGCATTAAACAGATTACACATTATCAATTGAAGGATTAGGTGATATTATGAAACGCATGCCTACACTATTCGTCGGTCACGGTAGCCCTATGATGGCTTTAGAACATACAGAAACAACCAACACATTTCAAACTATAGGCAAAAACATAATCAATAATTACGGTAAACCAAAAGCTATATTAGCGATTTCTGCTCACTGGTATGCAGATAGTACCTACATTCAAAGCGCAGAGAATCCAAAACAAATTTACGATATGTATGGATTCCCTCAAGAACTCTACGAAGTTGTCTATCCTGCCAAAGGAGACAGCAATTTAACGAAAGAAGTACAAAAATTACTGGGTAACTCCGTTTCTATAAATGACACTTGGGGCATTGATCACGGCATGTGGACCGTGTTAGTTCACATGTTCCCTGATGCATCAATTCCAGTTGTCCAATTATCTATCAACAAATACCTGAGCCCAAAAGAAGCCTATCAACTAGGAACAAAGCTTCAGTCATTACGCGATGAAGGCTATCTTATTATGGGCAGCGGTAATATCGTTCATAATCTAAGACGCATAGAATGGGATAGTCCATCCGGCACTTCCGCCACAATTGAGTTTGACCAATACATTTCTAAGGCAGTCTTAGAAAACGATATAGATGCTATTGTTAATTACACTCGACATCCTCAAGCAAGCTACGCAGCACCTACACCAAATCACTATCTGCCATTAATCTATATTATGGGTGCTAGTGAAAGTGCAAAACCGACTATATTTAATCAAACCTATAGTTTGGGCTCCCTATCGATGACGGGATTTATCTTTGAGGATGAGCCTCAAAACATACTTTAAGCCCATAAAGATACCAAAAAAATCTCCTAGGAAATTTTTATTTCCTATTCACATAATAACCTTACATTACTATATATAAACAAATATATATATATATATCTATTTATATATACGCAAAAGAACCGCTAGGTATAAAAACTAGCGGTTCTTTTCTTTACCATATTAATGACTCCACTAAACGAGTTTTTTAATAAAAGCTTCCATTTCCATCGGTTTTACAACAGGCTCGAAGCGCCCTACCACATTACCTTTACGATCTATAACAAACTTAGTGAAGTTCCACTTTACCTCATCATCTCTTAGATAATTAGGATCGATGCCATTGAGATAATTTGTAAGCATTTCAGTTTTATCACTAGGTGGGAAGGCTTGGAACGGTTGTTCTCGTATCATGTATTTAAAAAGGTCTAAGGCACTTTCATCGCGTACATCTGCTTTCCCCATAACTGTAAAAGTGACACCATAATTCAATTTGCAGAAGGATTGGATTTCGTTATTAGAACCAGGTTCTTCCTCTCCAAATTGATTGGAAGGAACCGCAATAATTTCTAATCCTTGCTCTTTATATTGCTTATAAAGAGCCTCTAGTCCCTCATATTGGTGAGTAAACCCACATTTACTCGCCGTATTAACAATGATAAGAACTTTGCCTTCAAATGTTTGTAATGATTGTAATTCACCAGACTTAGTAGGCAGGGAAAATTGATATACAGACATGGAGTCTCCTAATTTAAATTAAAAATTTTTATTATACTTATAACGCACATCATAATCAAAGGCGGCTGTTCTATCAGCAGCAATTTTCTGCCATTCTGTAGGTGCCGTACCATCCTTATCAAGGAAGAATCCCGAGTCAAGATAGCGAATAATAATATAGTTAGAGTCCTTTTGATCAAAACCATTGCCGCGGGAGAAATCGATACCATGGCCTGTATTACGCGTTACGATAGCTTCCAACAAAGGCAATGTAATGGCATTCAACGTGATTTTCATATCACATTTGTCAAAAATCTTTTTAAAGAATGAGCTCGGTTTCTCTTCCTTATAGACTAATAATTTACTAATCGTACCATTAGAGGCACATACTACGCGACGAATCTCATTAATAGGAATATCTACCTTACCATTCGAGATAACACCGTTTTTAATGGTAATTTCTCGTTTACCCATGTAGGAGTAATCTAGTGGCAATTGAAGGGTTTCTAAATTCGCAGGGAAGTCCGCTGTCAATTTATGGCGAGCAAAGGCAGCAATGATTGCTTTAGTTTCACGAATATTATGACCAGTATTATAATCTGTACGGTCAGTATCTAAATCTTGACCTTCTATATTTTTCCAATTATGGTCTCTAAATATAATCGAATAGTTACTATTTGAATTTAAATATCTTGTAAGATGAAGCTCATTTACATCATCAAAATCAATGTCAGTTATCACCTGACCATTTGCATCTTTGCAGAGTACACCATTGTAACTAACCGTCAATATACGATCCGTACTTTCAAAAACAACAGGATTTGTGTCGAATACAGAAATCATAGCCCTCTCCTTTTCACGACTTCAAACATAACTACACCTGTATATATCAAGTGCATTTACTCAATATATTGATTAAAGATATTAATCAAATATAATTAATTCAATCATACACCTTCTATATGTATTTACGCAAACCGCATATTTCACCATAATATAGCTACAAACTCATAATTTTTAAGAAAACAAAAGACACCAACCTTTCGATTGGTGTCTTTACTACATACAAGGAGCCCTTTTACAATAGCGCCTTGTCGTTATACAGATGATATTATAATCTATTTCATGTCAAACAAAACAGAATTTTCTAAGAAAATATGTTCATGAAGGCCTTCTTCTAAGGCTTTCATGGTTTTAAATACATACACATAAGTAGCACAGCCATCTGCTGGTGCCGTGTACTGATTGGTCAATGCACTTAAGGATTCCAAAAGTACACCTGCAGCTTCGTGTTCAGCCCGAAGTTCATCAAAGTCTATTGGTTTACCCGCTTTAAACTCAGGAAAGTCTACATGTTCTTCATGCCGGAAATGAGGTACAAGAGCGGATTTGAGTTGCAAAAAGGTTTGATAAATCTTTGTCAATTCCTCACCATGATGGTCATAATGTACATTTAGTAGTTTTGCCAATCCTTGGTCAATTTCATCAATCATATTCAATTGTTCTCGATGATAGGTATGAACGATGTAGTCAATCAATTGGTCTTTAGAATAATTAAGCACCTCTGCACGAGAAGATTTCTGAGCAACTTGTACATCATTTAACATAGCAATGTATGCATCCACATCTTTACCTGTTTCTGCAATAGCCTCTGCTAAAGGATGTCCACCACCACAGCAAAAATCAATTCCATCTTTTGCTAATACATCCATTAACTCTGGATTTACTTTAACCGCATCAGCTACGGTCATGGATTTATTAATAGTTTCAAAACTCATAAGATACACCTCCAATGGTTTACGCCGATCTATATTCTTATAGTTATACTATACGATCAACCATGGATTCTGTCTGTCGCAGTGGCTACGAATTTGAAAGTAACATGACAACAATGGTAATGCTGTAGAAAATAACATAAAGTAATGAATATAAAAATATATGGATATATATTGAACATACAAAAAGCTGGCCCCATAGAGCCAGCTTTCAGCATATCAAAACATATACGACATATGTTTATATATAATTGTGTGAGTAACTATTAGATGCTTTCAATAGCAGCGATAGCGGCAACGTCTACAACATCTTGAGCGGAGCAACCACGGGAAAGGTCATGAACTGGTTTAGCCAAACCTTGAATCAATGGACCAAGAGCATCAGCGCCGGAGAAGCGTTGTACCAATTTGTAACCGATGTTAGCAGCTTGAAGATCAGGGAAAATCAAGATGTTAGCTTTACCAGCTACGTTGGAGCCAGGAGCTTTCTTTTCTGCTACGGAAGGAACGATGGAAGCGTCCAATTGTAATTCGCCGTCGAATTTGAAGTCAACATTGCGTTCTTTCAAGATATTAACAGCTTCAACCACTTTATCTACTTCAGGAGTGGAAGCAGAACCTTTTGTGGAGAAGGACAACATGGATACGCGAGGATCAGCCATGCCAACAACTTTGCGAGCTTTTTCTACAGTGGATTCTGCAATATCAGCCAATTGTTCGCTAGTTGGGTTAGGCAATACGCCGCAATCGGAGAATACAAGCATACCGTCGTCGCCATATTCTTTTTTGCTTGTGAACATGAACATGGAAGAAGATACAGTTTTAAGACCTGGTTTAGTACCTACAACTTGTAATGCAGCTCGCAATACGTTTGCAGTTGGGCAAGCAGAGCCAGCAACCATGCCGTCTACTGCACCAAGGCGAACAAGCATAGCACCGAAGAACAAGCAATCACCTTTCATAGTTGCATCAGCCTTTTCAGGAGTCATACCTTTTTTAGCGCGCAATTCTACGAATGTATCAACCATTTCTTGATAACGATCGTAGTTAGCAGGATCGATGATTTCAGCACCTTCAATGGATACACCAACAGCTTTAGCAGCTTCAGCGATTTCAGCAGGGCTACCAACGAGTACAGGTGTTACGAAACCTTCTTTCAAAATAATTTCAGTTGCTTTCAATACGCGTTCATCTTTGTATTCTGGCAACACGATTTTTTTACCTAATGGTTTTACTTGGTCTTTTAATTTTTGAATTAAATCCACGATTTTTGCCTCCTTAACATTGGCTTTACGCCATATCAATACTATTATTATAGCAAATTCAACCTATTGGTAAAAGTAAAAATTATTTCTTAACATATCATTCCTAGTATTATACTCTTTTTGTGAAAGTTGGAACTCATTCCAACTTTTCTCAATTTTAACTATCAACTTGGATTTCATTCCAACTTTTTATCATTTTGAATGTAAAGTTAGATTAGATTTCTAGTGTTTTAATTTAAAAATTTAAAACACAACTCCTCAATTAATTTTTATCTACGAACTACATACCAATAATTGAACTCTTTACACATACACGCTACAATAATAGAAATAAAATACGGATAGCAAAATGCCAATTTATATTCCTTATACACTCATTTAGGAGGGCTTATGGCAAACACTGAGACAACAATCAACGCCGTTATAAATCCAGAAAATAACGAAACGCCTATAGACATAGAGAAAACGATTAAAGCCTTGGAGCGAAATAAATTTGTAGTTCATTATTTTGAAACAGGCGCAGAAGCTATTTCCTATTTAAAAGGTCGTATTCAAAATAAACATGTAGCCATCGGTGATTCTCACACCTTATTGGAGCTCAAGGTTCATGATGTCTTAGCCCAGGTCAACGATGATATAACAGATATTCAACGTCCCCTTCCTGGTGAAAGTTTCCGCGACACCGCATTGCGTACCATGGGGCGTGATGTATTCCTTACCTCTGTAAACGCTCTTGCTCAAACGGGAGAGATGGTTAATATTGATGGTACGGGCAATCGTGTTGCAGCCTCTTTATTCGGCTCTCAAGAGGTATTTTTTGTGCTAGGCATCAACAAAATCACGCCAGATTTAGCTTCCGCCATCTATCGCGCACGCAATGTAGCCGCCCCGCTCAACAGTAAAAAGAATAAAAAGAGCTCTCTCAATCCATGTGCTACATTAGAAGAAAAATGCTACGATTGTGGTTCTCCGGACCGTATATGCAATGCATTAACGATTTACTATAAAAAGATGCGCAATATGCAAACGATGGAAGTCATCATCATTAATGAATCTTTAGGCTTCTAATTGTTTGCGGCCCATTCAAAAAATCTTGTATGTTCATTTCTCCAAGTCCATATATGACTCTATAAATTGTAGACCACCGAGGATCTACAGCACCACTTTCAAGGTCACTAATATAAGATTGGGCTAAACCCGATTTATCTGCCAATTGATATTGAGTCATTCCCAATTGTCTACGCCAAAGTAAAATCAATACACCAAGCTTGTGAACTTCTTCTCGAACTTGTAGATCTTGACAACATACGATAGGATTCATGGCAACCTCTATCTACTTTCTCCCTCAACACATATTTATGCCTTTACTATAAATCTAGGCTCAATCATTTCCTAGTAATGGTTGAAAAGCGATAACACAAAAGCCTTAACAAAACCAATGTACAAATCAGTTTAGTTAAGGCTTTTTTCTTATGTATATTATATTGCGTAGAGTTTCATCATTTCGTGGAATTTTAGTATATACAAAAGTTATTATCATTAAAAATACAGATAGTAAATCAGAAATACAGGTATTATCTATATATTGCGATTTTTATACAGTATTCATACATTATGCATACACTTGATTTATAAAATTACATGGCGCTATTTAGCACTATTAATACTACAAGAAGACCATACGATATATAGTAAATACGCAATATTGTTAAAATACATTTAGGAATAATAAGTCTATTCATAATACAAAAGGACTATACAGTTCAACTGTATAGTCCTTTCTATGTCTTTATATAAAATTATTGATTTGCGCTTTCTTGTGCTTTTTTGATTTCCATGTATTTAACCATGCCATCAACAGCTTTTTTAGCTTCACGCATAGCCAATACTACGGTAGCAGGTTTATGAACAACGTCACCACCTGCAAATACGCCTTCACGACTAGTCATACCATATGGATCTTCAGATGTAATAATATAACCTTTTTCATCTACTTTTAAGTTATTACCTTCACCTACAAGACGAGCATTTGGTTTATGACCTGCGGCGATAATAATTTTATCCACAGGCATTACTTGGAAGTTACCAGTGCCGTGGATACCTGCACCATCTTCGTTAAGTGCCATCACTTCGTATTTAAAGCCTTCTACCTTATCTGTACCTTCTACGCCTACTGGAGAAGCGAACCATTGGAACTGAACGCCTTCAGCACGAGCTTCTTCGTATTCAGACAACAAGGCTGGCATTTGTTCTTGGCTACGACGATATGCTACAGTTACCGCTTCGCAGCCTAAACGTACGCATGTACGAGCCGCATCCATCGCTACATTGCCACCGCCGATGATGATAACACGATCGCCTTTTTTAACAGGAATTTGATCTTCATCAAGTTCCCCATTTTCTACCAATTGTACGTTAGTCAACAAGTACATCGCTTGGAATACACCATGCACTTCATCGTTTTCCATGCGCACTTCTTGAGGAATATGTGTACCAGTACCGATAAAGATAGAGTCAAAACCTTCAGTAAAGAGATCATCCAAAGTTTTATCTTGACCAATAAATGTATTACATACGAATTTAACACCTAAACCTTCAAGACGAGCGATTTCACGACGTACAACGGCTTTGGACAAGCGGAATTCTGGAATACCGAATAAGAGTACGCCACCTGGTTCAGATTGGCCTTCAAATACAGTTACCTCATAACCGAGTTTAGCCACATCACCAGCTACGGACAAACCTGCAGGCCCAGAACCTACCACAGCTACCTTGCCGAGATCTTGTTTGATTTTCTTAGGCTTGCGAAGTTCATTGATGCTTTCAAAGTCGGCCGCAAAACGTTCCAATTTACCAATGTTAATAGGCGGTTTTTTCGCCTTATTCATGATACAGTTGCCTTCGCATTGATTTTCTCGTGGGCATACGCGACCGCAGATAGACGGTAAATTTGTTCGTTCCGCCAAGATATCATTGGCCTCACCAAAGTTACCGCGTGCGATGGCTTGGATGAAACGAGGAATTTCGTTTTCAATAGGACAACCCATACGGCACAATGGTTTTGGACAATTTAGACAACGTTTCGCCTCTGCGAGCGCTTCCTCCATCGTATAATCCGCATCAAAATGTAGTGGTTTTAATTCGTTACTCATGGCACATGCCTCCTAACAAGGATCCAGTACTATACTTACAGCGTTGCATGCACCTAAGCATTCCGATGAGCCCTCTCACATAGGGACGCCGCCACATGCTGCTAACATTTATCTTTTGTAACCATTTGATAGACGTGTGGTCACTGGTCAGACTCACACTATTCTATAGTATATTCTAAATTGTGAAAGTCCCAACAGTCAAGCAAATATCACACGTTTTGTATACGAATATAGCCCCTATTCTTGCAAGGATTGCATAGATTTTATACAAGTCCATTTACATATAATAGGATGCATGTATACTGATAATAGATAAAATAATAAGAATTAGAGATACACCTTACGAAATAGAAATATCTATTTCGCAATTGAATATATACATATAAGAACTAAAGATATAAACGCCAAGGTATATCCTTATATGAGGTTTCTTATGAACACAGCAGAATTCACTAGCAAATACTATATAGACCGACACAATTCTTATTCCCGCAAATGGGACGGTGAACATTTAAAATTTAGCCGCACAGACCTATTACCACTATGGGTGGCCGATATGGACTTTATGCCGCCCCGGTGCATCCAAGAGGCGATTTGCAACTATGTAAAAGCCAATCCTTTAGGCTATACCATGACAAATCCCGATTACCTAAAGGCTGTCATTAGTTGGTATAAGCGCCGCCATCGTTGCATAATTGATGGTAGTTGGCTCACCAGCGCACCTAATGTCATTACGGGTATTATGTGGTGCATAGCAGCTTTCACAAAAACAAATGATGCCATCGCAGTGTTAAGCCCTGTGTATGGCGCATTCGACAGTAGCGCCAGCGATGCGAAGCGGCAAATCATCGCCGTTCCCATGACGCGCAACGAAGATAATCGCTATGCCGTTGATTATGAAGCCTTTGAGGCCGCTATCATTAAACACGATGTAAACTTGTTTATTCACTGTAATCCGCACAATCCAGTAGGCCACGTATGGACTGCAGAAGAAATGGATCGACTATTTAGTATCTGCCAGAAACATAAGGTCCTTATCATTAGTGATGAAATCCATCAGGACCTCATCACGGGACTTACACCATTTACATCTGCATTAACTGTGTCTAACGGAGCGTATACAGACAGGCTCATCGCCATGTCCTCGTTGTCAAAATCGTTCAATATAGCTAGCCTGCACCACGCAGAGGTCATTATCCCTAACGAAGAACTGCGGAATCATTACAACGCCTTTAAAGCCCTTGTATACCATACAGATTCGGACGTCCTTGCCGAGGCAGCCATCACAGCTGCCTACACGCATCCAGAAGCAGAAACATGGCTAACGGACCTACTCAATGTAGTGAAAGAAAACTATGATTATATGTGCAATAAACTACTTGCCACCTTGCCTGAACTTCGCATTAGCCCTATGGACGGCACCTATTTGGCTTGGATCGATTTTAGCACTTATCTTAAACCAGAGGAAATGCATGATTTCTTTGAAAATAAATGCGGTATTGCACCAAGCTTTGGTGAATGGTTTGGTGGTGAAAGCTACGCAACCTTTGTGCGCTTGAACTTGGCCACAAGCCTTGAGAACATCAAAATTACTACGGATGCTATCCTACAAAACATTTAAATATTACAGGTCTGAAATAATAGTTAACTTTCAATATCACTATATAATCAAAAGAGGCAGTCACAGCTGTTTATAACACATCTGTGACTGCCTCTTATTATATTTAAACCTACTTTTAGCTAATCATACGTTACTATTATCGACATCTAAAGCCTTTATTAGGAGTATTAAAGCAATTATTTATCAGGAGTATTTGAAATAATCGATTATTTGGAACGTTTGAAATGGTCTTTTGCAAATTGCATGTCTTGCACTAATTCTAATGTGCCAAGGTAGTTATTATTTTGGTCGCGCACCGCCATATAGTTTACATAGAATGGACGACCTACCTTTTCAAGCCATACCGCCACATTATCGCGTTCCCCTTTGCGGAAGGATTCAATAATACCGCGTACGATAGGCTCTATCTTTGGAGGATGGCAAGAGTATACATCGCGACCGATAGCTGTAGTAGGGCGTTTAAAGACCTTTTCACCATCGTTGAAGTAACGATTAATGTCTTCGTGGTCAACGAAGGTTACTTCCATTGGCATCGTATTAAGCATGGCATTTAATTGATCTACAGTTAAGCTACCACCTATTAGAGCAATGGTATTATCATCACCACTTGCTTTTGTTGTTTGTGTAGCTAATGCGGCTTCAGCCTCTGTCCAAACAGTGCGTTTTACCCCAAAGATTTCTTCATACTGCGCTGTATCTTTGTAGATTTGATACCACTCTTCAGTGCTGAAGTTTTCTGCACAAATTGGGAACAAGATATTTTGCTCTTTGTAGATCATCTCTTGAGCACGTGTGAGAAGACCATCAAACTCTTCGTACCAAGCATCATCAATAGACTTAGCACGAGCTAGACGACCAAAGCCATCGCGAATATCGTCATCAACAGTCCACATAACCATGGATGGACCAGAGATATCATAGGCTACTTTCAAATGAGGATATAAAAGGTCGCCCTTCTTAGCGTAGTGAATAGACACTTGGCGCACTTCGTTCACATCATCTACCGTAGCAGTCTTATCGGCCACCTTAACCTTTGTAGCTTCAATCAACGCATCAAGAGCTTTGTTTTCTTCTGTTAATCGATTGAGTGGATGACCTACTGTTTCGACTAGCGTTACTACGCTTTGACTTTTTTCTTGTGCTTCTAGTACAGCCTCAACCTTAGCGTGTTCAGACTCCATTTGTTCATGGATAGTGGAGCCGTGGAACAAGGCAGAGTGAAGGTCACATAATTGTTGAACCTCTGCTAGTGGTGTGCCTTCACGCATAAGGCCTTGTTCAGCTTTCATGATTTCACTAGCCTCAACATGGGCGAATTGACTAGCAAAGTCTTCACGAACCGCACCAAGGTCTTCACCTGTGCCTAAACGTTTCAAGAAACCTTTGAGCTGCTCTACGCGTTCGCTATCTTGAACTGCATCTTCAGCCTTAGTTTCGGGATTTTCGTCAGTGTTAGCTGGCGCTGTAGTAGATACTGGTGCACTGCTTTCTACTGCATTTGCTGCAACTGTGCTAGATGCTACGTTAGCAGATGCGTCCGTAACATTAGACTTTGTAGCCGCTGCGGTAGGCGCTACGCCAAGATGACCCGTAGTTTCCGCATCATCACCAGATAGATTTGGCATTTCACCTTCTAAGGTAAAGCCAGCTTTCATGAAAGCGCCCACGATATCGATCATGGATACGCCTTTCATCTTAGCCCCTTTCGGGATGGTCATGATTTTACCAACAGAGTTCAACATCACCTTGTTTGTGATTTCGCTGAACCCTAATTCTTTCATAATATCTGCTACTTCAGGATATTCTGTTACCAAATCATATACAGATTTGGATAGATCTAATTTCTTTTCCATTTTGAGCCCCTCATGTCAAAATCTTTATAAAATACTTACTAATATTAATGAGCCCCTATACGTAAAAATCTCGCATATAAGGCTATCTATTTACTGTAAAAGATCTATATATAATGACCTATGAATCTATGATAAACGATATCGATTAGAAAATCTGTATCCGTGGCAATACTTTTGAAAGTAATTCAAAAAATTTTCAAAATATCATATAACGCTTTACCAATAGTAACTCTTTACCAATAAAATAAATTATACACTTGAAAACAGTAAAAAGAGATAAAAATAACGGATAGATGATTATCCATCCCGGCTCATACATGAAGGGAGACACATCAACTATCCGTTATATATTTAAATTACTT
>OKDF01000355.1_pt1 | contig 18281 bp, 15 predicted proteins | sample 1613721 | NCBI WGS metagenome assembly OKDF01 (sample SAMN04436873, study PRJEB24849) | human gut metagenome | biome: human gut; feature: NICU; material: stool | host: Homo sapiens | place: USA: Saint Louis, MO | collected 2011-09-21
CCCACACCCCCCTGGCGGTGGAACCGGGAAGCCGTGCCCCCCTCCGTCGTCACCCCTAACTCGACTGTGTGCGTGCCCACAGTTGTCCTATGAAAGGTTCCCCCCGTGGAAAAGAAAAAAGATAAGCGTCGCCGCACCTCTACTCCGTCTAAGTACGTGCCTTCCAATAAGAAGAGCTACGGCTGGCTGTGGGGCTTGCTGGTTGTCATCGTCGTAGCGGCCATTGTCGCTGTGGGTATCTACATGGGTGTGAAGAGCAACCAAGACAGTCAAAATGGCTCCGATGTTGCTATTAAAGACTCTTCTGTGAAGGTCACCGAGAACTACATCGAGTTCCGCTCCAACAACGCAAAAAAGGATGCGAAGATTCTTGAAATGTTCGAGGATCCTCGTTGCCCCGGCTGTTCTGAGCTGGAAAAGATGCATGGCGCCGAACTCGCCGACGCCATCCACTCCAACCAGGTAGTGCTCCGACTCCACCTGATGGACTTCCTCAACCCGCAGGGCACCACCCAGTACTCCACCCGTGCTAACGCAGCTCTCCTTACAGTAGCCCTCACTGGAGATGCCGAAAGTGCATTCCGTTTCCACTCCATCCTCTGGCACACTGCCCCTCCGGAGGGTGCTGGTGTACCAGAACCGACCAACGCCGAATTGGCCGAGAAAGCCGAGATGGCAGGTGTCAAAGGCGAGGTCATCTCCAAGATTAAGTCTGGAGACGTCGACACCATGCGTGCCGCCACTATGGGTCGCGCTAATCTGAAGGCTCTCAACGACCGTATGGACGGCCAGGGTGGTACCCCGGCCGCTTTCCTCAACGGTAAGCACATCGACACCAGCCGCCCCGACTGGGTCACCTCGCTCTACTCCGCGGAGAAGAAGTAACGCGAGTGAAGCGCCCTGGGAGTATTCCCGGGGCGCTTTCGTATTTACGAACGTGTTGCATGTCGTCTTTCTCGCCGTCGCCTCCACGTTAACCGCGCCCCTGTGACCTGCCGATTTGGTGAGCTCTCGCGAAGTGGTGTAACTTAACTACAGCAGCCGAAAGGCACTGGGGCTATGGCGCAGCTGGTAGCGCACCACACTGGCAGTGTGGGGGTCACGGGTTCGAGTCCCGTTAGCTCCACAAAACGGAAAATCCCAGGTCGCTACTGACCTGGGATTATCTTTATTTGTGCAGGTAGTTGCACATTTTAGGCTCATTCATAGTGGGCAGATGGTGAAATCTTTAGGCTTACTTTTGGCACGGGATTGGAGTAGCTATGGCGATAAAACGACTCGGTCACGCTAACTCCGCCACCAGGTGTCGTAGGGTGCCACTGGGACGGTGCGTTTGTGTTGGGATCGTGTGAAGTGCGCTTCGATTGTGTCGCAGGCTTCCGCACTTGGTGCGTCTGCGACTCCTTCTAGGTAGTCGTCAATGTCCCGGTACGTGACGCCTAGAGCTGTTTCATCGGGGAGTGCCGGGCGGTCGTCTTCCAGGTCTGCTGTGGGGATTTTCTCCCAGGTGGAGGCGGGGGCGCCGAGCTGTTGTAGGAGGGCGGCGCCTTGGCGTTTAGTTAGTCCGCTGAGGGGAGTGAGGTCGGCGCCGCCGTCACCGAATTTCGTGAAGAACCCGGTGACGGCTTCGGCCGCATGGTCGGTGCCGATAACCAGGTACCGTCGTTGTCCGGCGACCGTGTATTGCGCAACCATGCGCTGTCGGGCCTTCACATTCCCACGTACGAAGTCGCTGATCTCTTCTCCATCTAGTGCAGTGCATGCTGCCGCGACAGCTGCGTCGGTTGCTTCCTTGATGTTGACCACCAGAGATGTGTCGGGCTGGATGAAATGCAAGGCGCGCTGGGCATCGTCTTCATCGGCTTGCACACCGTAGGGGAGACGCATGGCAATGAACTCAGCGTGGTAACCTTCGGCACGCAGTTCTTCAGCAGCAAGCTGCCCTAGTCGCCCCGCCAGGGTGGAGTCTTGGCCGCCACTGATGCCGAGGACGTACCCGTGGGAGCCGGTGGCGCGTGCATAGTTTTTGAGAAAATCGATGCGAGTGCGGATCTCTTCAGTGGGGTCGATGGTGGGCTTCACGTGTAGTTCTGCGATGATGCGATCGCGAAGAGTAGTCATAGAGCTAGCTTAGCGCTCCATTATTTCCGCTGTGTTTCCGCTTTTAACCGCTCGGTTGCTTCTGGTCCATGCGAGAATTCCAGGTATGACCGCAACCACTGATCAGACCGCGCCTAAGCGCGCGAGTGTCCAGCATCGCACTTCTAGCATCGGGCTGGTATCGACTATTGCCGCACTGGGCGGCATTCTTTTTGGCTATGACACCGGCGTGATGTCGGGCGCTCTGCTCTTTATTAAACCCACGTTTGACATGTCTGCTACTCAAGAAGGGCTCATCACCTCCATCTTGATGGTGGGCGCTGCAGTGGGTGCCCTCTCGGGTGGTCGGCTCGCGGATGCTATTGGCCGCCGCTGGGCAGTGTTCTGGGCGGGCATTCTCTTTATTGTGGCGTCGCTTGCCTGTGCGTTCTCAGGTGGAGCTTCAGCTGCTGTGGCAACGGTGTCTCTGTCGATCTCACGCTTCATTCTGGGTGTGGCAGTTGGTGGTGCGTCCATCATCGTCCCGATGTACATTTCTGAGATTGCTCCGCGCGGTGTGCGTGGCCGTTTGGCAACACTGAACTCTCTCATGATCGTGGTGGGGCAGCTTATCGCGTATGGCGTGAACTCGGCGTTGGCACCGTCGGAAAATTGGCGTCTGATGCTGGGGCTGGGAGTTGTGCCGGCCATTGTGTTGGCCATTGGAACATACCTCCTTCCGGACTCTCCTGTGTATTACCTGCTGCATAACATGGTTGACGATGCGGCTGCAGTGCTACGTCACCTGCGGCGTGGGGACGATCTTGAGCATGTTGATGAAGAGCTGGCGGCTTTAGCTCAGGCGGTTGCCGCGAAGAAGGATAAGAAGTCCGAGTGGTCTGCCTTGGGTACTCCGTGGATCAAGATGGTGATGGGTATCGCCATTATGGTCGCGATGATTCAGCAGGTGACGGGTGTGAATGCTATTGTCTACTACGCTCCGACGATGTTGAAGAATGTGGGTTGGACAAGCCAGAATGCGGTGTTCGGGTCCATTCTTATTGGTGTCGTGTCGGTGGTGTCGTGCTGGATTGGTTTGTCGATCGTTGACAAGGTTGGGCGTCGTCCGCTGCTGTTGGGTGGACTTGCTGGTACGGCGGTGTCGTTGCTGGCGTTGACGCTGGTGTATTGGCTGGCGCCGACTGATGAACTGTGGGCGTCCGGCTTGATGCTGGGGCTGATGGGTCTCTTCATGGTGTTCCAGCAGTCTGCGGTATCGGTGGCGACGTGGCTGTTGGTGTCTGAGCTTATCCCGTCGGCGGTGCGTGGCATTGGTATGGGTATCGCTGGTCTGGCGCTGTGGCTGATGAACTTTGTGGTGGCCATGTGTTTCCCGCCGCTTCTGGAGAGCATTGGTGGCGCCTGGACGTTCCTGGTGTTTGCAGTGCTCTGTGTGTTGGCCTTCAGTTTTGTGTTCAAGATGATTCCGGAGACGAAGAATCGGTCGTTGCCGGAGATCGAGGAAGGGTTCCGCCTGCGTTGTGCTGCGCAGAGTGAACCGGCTGACGGGTAGTAGCCTACTGTTCCTCACTTTGGAGTAGCTGGAGAAATCCGGTAAGCTTTTCCGAGTGTGTCAGTCGGCGCTGCGGTTATGCCGCGCGGAACCGACCGACGTGGAGACTTATTCATTGGCTTAAGAAAGGAGCGTCCGCATGAAGGTCCGTAATTCCCTCCGGTCGCTGAAGAACAAGCCGGGCGCTCAGGTTGTGCGTCGCCGCGGCAAGCTTTATGTCATCAATAAGAAGGATCCCCGGTTCAAAGGCCGTCAGGGCTAATTCTTAGCGTTGAGAGAAAAGAGCGTGAGCATTTGTGCTCACGCTCTTTTTGTTAGGTGCAGGCCATTGGGGGGAGGGGGTAGACGTGCTCTCTATGGGTGAAATTAGCGCCTAGACCAGCACTTTTTCTTCTAATGTGATGTATATCACATGCCGATGATGGCAATCCCTGTAGCCGGAATCACATCTTTGTTAGTCCGGTGAACGCAAGATGTGAATCGCCATTCTCGACTTTCACGGCTAAATCCTAAAATGTGAGACATCGACATGGGAATTTCACTTTTGTAATTCCTACATATAGTGCTACTGGCGGAATTTTCGCACAAGTTATAGTGTTTTCAGTGTTAGTCACATTGATGTGAGTCAGATGTCGTCAGTGAAGGATTACTGTGAGCGTCACCGTCTACACCAAGCCCGCTTGTATGCAGTGCAAGGCCACCCAAAAGGCCCTCAATAACGCCGGTATCGAATTCGAACTGGTGGACATTTCCCTCGACGATGAAGCCCGTGAATACGTCCTGGCCCTCGGTTACCTGCAGGCACCAGTCGTCGTCACCGAAGAAACCCACTGGAGCGGCTTCCGCCCGGACCTCATCAACAAGTACGCCGTACAGGCTGCCTAACCGCCTACGCAGTACCGCGTACCGAGCGAGGAGGCACCCGTCACCTTCCCGTTGCAGCCGCAACCGCAACGCCGTCATCGCATAGCACATGTGTAGTTGGCGGCGTTGACGCGTGTATTACACCCTAATGCTAAAAATGATCAGGTAACCACACCAGCGAACCCGATCGACCGCAGAACCTACGAGGCAGAGGAGAGAAGAACGACCATGGGCGAAAAGAAGATCCTGACCGATGAACATGGACAGCCCCTTGATTACCACTCGCTGAACGCGATGCTGAATATCTATGACGAGAACGGACAGATTCGCTTCGAGTCCGACCAGGAAGCAGCCCGCCAATTCTTCCTCCAGCACGTCAACCAGAACACTGTCTTCTTCCACACTCTCAAGGAGAAGCTCGAATTCCTCCTGGAAAACGACTACTACGAAGAAGACGTGATCAATCGATACTCCTTCGACTTCATCAAGAGCCTTTTCCAACAGGCCTACGCCCATCGCTTCCGCTTCAAGACATTCCTGGGTGCCTACAAGTACTACACCAGCTACACGCTGAAAACCTTTGACGGCAGCCGCTACCTAGAACGCTACGAAGACCGCGTATGCATGGTGGCCCTTGCACTCGCTGAAGGCAACGAGCAGATGGCTCGCGACCTCGTCGAAGAAATCATCACTGGCCGCCTGCAGCCCGCCACTCCTTCCTCAACGAAGGCAAGAAGCAACGTGGTGAACCCGTCTCCTGCTTCTTGTTGCGCATTGAAGACAACATGGAGTCCATCGGACGCGCCATTAACTCCTCCCTGCAGCTCTCCAAGCGTGGCGGCGGCGTCGCCCTCCTCCTCACCAACCTGCGTGAACAAGGCGCCCCCATCAAGCGCATCGAAAACCAGTCCTCCGGCGTCATTCCCGTCATGAAACTGCTGGAAGACGCCTTCTCCTACGCCAACCAGTTGGGTGCTCGTCAAGGTGCCGGTGCTGTCTACCTACACGCGCACCACCCCGACATCATGCGGTTCCTCGACACCAAACGCGAAAACGCCGACGAGAAGATCCGCATCAAGTCCCTCTCACTCGGTGTCGTCATTCCTGACATCACCTTCGAGCTTGCCCGCAAGAACGAGGACATGTACCTCTTCAGTCCGTACGACGTCGAACGTGTCTACGGTAAGGCCTTCTCCGACATCAATGTCACTGAGAAGTACCGCGAAATGGTCGACGACCAGCGAATCAAGAAATACAAGATCAACGCCCGCAAGTTCTTCCAGACCCTCGCCACCATCCAGTTCGAGTCCGGTTACCCCTACATCGTCTACGAAGACACCGCCAACCGCGCGAACCCCATCGAGGGGAAAATCACTATGTCGAACCTCTGCTCCGAGATTCTGCAGGTGTCCACCCCCTCCACCTACAACGACGACCTCAGCTACTCACACATCGGTCGCGACATCAGCTGTAACCTCGGCTCCATGAACGTCGCTATGGCCATGGATTCCCCCGACTTCGGTAAATCCGTGGAAACCGCTATCCGCGCCCTCACCGCCGTCTCCGACCAGACCAACATCCAGTCGGTACCATCCATCGCTCGAGCTAACTCCGAAGGCCACGCCATCGGCCTCGGCCAGATGAATCTTCACGGCTACCTCGCCCGCGAATGCGTCCACTATGGCTCCGAAGAAGCCCTCGACTTCACCAACATCTACTTCTGCAGTGTCCTCTACTACGCCCTCAAGGCCTCACATCAGCTGGCGGTAGAACGTAACAGCCGCTTCCTCAACTTCGAGAAGTCCAAGTACGCCACCGGCGAGTTCTTCGACAAATACATCGAGAAGGAATGGGCCCCCGTCACCGACAAAGCCAAAGAACTCTTCGCGAAGTCCAGCATCCAGATTCCTACTCAGGAGGACTGGAAGAAACTCCGCGAGGACATCATGCAGGACGGTATCTACAACCAGAACCTACAGGCAATCCCGCCCACTGGCTCCATCTCTTACATCAACAACTCCACTTCCTCGATCCACCCGATCGTCTCCAAGATTGAAATTCGCAAGGAAGGCAAGATCGGCCGCGTCTACTACCCGGCCCCGTTCATGACAAACGACAACCTGGAGTACTACACCGACGCCTACGAACTGGGATACAAGCCCATCGTCGACACCTACGCGATGGCCACCCAGCATGTGGATCAGGGTCTGTCTCTCACCCTCTTCTTCCCCGATACCGCCACCACCCGCGATATTAACAAGGCCCAGATCTACGCATACTCCAAGGGTATTAAGTCTCTCTACTACATCCGCCTCCGCCAGATGGCGCTGGAAGGAACAGAAGTTGAAGGCTGCGTGTCCTGCATGCTCTAACTCAAAACACACTGACGCCCTGCCGGGGAAGGCAGGGCGTCAGCTTTTGACCTCCTGCATCTGGCCAGGAACAATAAGATCTATCGAGCTTCACCGCGATATAAGGACGCAGCATGAAGAAAGCGGATACTGTTCTCGTCACCGTCACCGGACGGGATAAGCCCGGCATTACGTCCGCCCTAATGGGCATCCTCGGCCAACACGACGCCGTTCTCCTCGATGTCCAGCAGGTGGTCATCCGTGGCCGCCTCATCCTCACCGCGCTCATCGAGCGTCTCCCGCACTGTGGGGCACTCGTCACCGATATTGAAAACGGGATGACAGCATTGGGCATGGACGTGGACATTGAAATCGGCTCCGACCCGGTCGGTTCCGCCGCCAACGCCACCCATACCATTCTCATCCTGGGCCGTCCCGTCACTGCAGAAGCCTTCTCCCGAATCGCAGGAACGCTCGCTGAACTGGGCGTCAACATTGCCACGATTAACGGCATCGCAGACTATCCGGTCACCGGCATTTCGTTGCAGATTGTGGCCCGCAGTGCCTCCGGCGAGCGTATCTCTGGTATTCGCGTTGCCCTTGCCAAACTGTCCACTGAACTGGGCGTCGATATTTCCTTCGAACCGAATGCCCACGCCCGCCGTGCCCAGCGCCTCATCGTCTTTGACGTTGATTCCACTCTCATCCAGGGTGAAGTCATTGAAATGCTGGCCGCACACGCCGGTAAGGAAGCCGAAGTGAAGGAGATTACCGACCGCGCTATGCGCGGCGAGATTGACTTTGCAGAGTCCCTTCGTGAACGCGTTGCCACCCTAGAAGGGCTTCCCGCCAGCATTATCGACGAGGTCTCCCAGTCCATCGTGCTGACCCCTGGGGCGCGCACCACTATTCGCACCCTAAAGCACCTCGGCTTCAAGTGCGGTGTTGTGTCCGGTGGTTTTAACCAGGTTATTGCCCCCTTGGCGAAGAGCCTGGACCTGGACTTCATGCGCGCCAACCAACTCGACATTAAGGATGGGATCCTTACCGGCAAGGTCAACGGGGCTATCGTCGACCGTGCCGGAAAAGCCGAAGCGCTCAAAGAATTCGCTGCGCAAGAGCGCATCCCCCTTTCGCAAACCGTGGCAGTGGGAGACGGCGCCAACGACATCGACATGTTGAAGACCGCCGGCATGGGTATAGCGTTCAACGCCAAGCCCGCGTTGCGCACAGTGGCCGACAACTCCGTCAACTTCCCCTATCTAGATGAGGTTCTCTTCATGTTGGGCATCACCCGCTCCCAGGTGGTAGCAGTGAACGGCGACATCCGCCGCGATTAATTCTCACTGCAGCCAAAATTCCGCTCAGACGGGTTCCCACAGCGGCGTACGTTGTCGGTATTGCCAGAGCAGGCCCGCTCCATTACGTAGAGAATCCGCCCCCGGTCACACCATGAACCAGGGGCGGATTCTCTATTGTCGGCGATACAGGAGCCCAGTGCAGTGGGGGATCAGCCGCGCTAGAAGTCCTTCTCGGAATTACTCCGGCAGGAAGCTATAGCGTCGCATAACCTCGCCAATAACTGTCTTGTCCAGGAACGTCACCAGCGGACGACGGAGGAACCCGGGGATCTTCTGGAGTGGGGTTTTACCATCCATCATCTTGACGGTGGACGCCATGAGGGTACGGACGTCATAGACGGAGCCGAACACTTCAGGAACACCACGGTCTACGCCACAGAGGGTGTAGACGGACTCCATACCGGAGCGGACAGAGTACTCGGTGGTGAAGATGGTGTCGCGGGGGATCTCGGCGAACTGGCCGATGAAGGCGAAGTTCTGGGAGCCGTCCGGGACTACCTTGGGCCGGTCGCTGTTTTCGCGTGGCATAAAGAAAGCAGTAATAAAGGGCATCATAACCGGGATACAGTGGGCAGAGTGAGCTGCCATCTCGGGGATCTCCTCTTGCGGCACCCCAATGTGGTAAAGCCACTCGGCGGTGATCTCCTCGCCAGTGCAGTCGCGCATCGGCTTCTTGATGTAGTCGCCCGGGCGATCGGTAAAGAGGCTATAGATCCACACCACAATCTGGTCGTCGGTCTGTGCCTTGAAGTGCGGCTGGCGGTTGATGGTCCAGGACATCAGCCAGTTAGAGTCCTTCACAGTGACAATACCGCCGGTAACAACACGTCCGGAGAGCGCGTCGCGCTTCGTAATCTTCTCGATATAGGGGCGAATCTTGCCGTCCAGGGTAGTGAGGGTTGCAGATTCCCAGTTGGTGAGGTCGGTTTGGGTGCAGTACCTCTCTGGGTTGCCGAAAGAATCGTGCTGTTTAGCGATGTTGCGCCACATTTCCCAGCATCCCACGGGCTCGGTATTGAAGGCCGCGGGGGTGTTATGGTCGCCGTTGGCGGATCCCTCGGTGCAGGAACCATTGGTGATGAAGACGAGGTCATTCTTGGTGAGGTCGATCGTCATGGGATTCCCGTTGTGAGTACCGACGATCTGCACAGCCGTCTTCTTCTCACCGCGGATGTCGAATTTCACATTGCTGACGGTGGTGTCGAACTGGAAGTTCACTCCAGCCGCACGGAGGTATTCCACCAGCGGCTTGATGAGAGACTCGAACTGGTTGAACTTAGTGAATTTCAGCGCCGTGAAGTCCGGGAGACCACCAATATGGTGAATGAAACGCTGTAGGTAACGGCGCATTTCAATGGCGGAGTGCCAGGGTTCGAAAGCGAACATTGTGCGCCAGTAGAGCCAGAAGTTCGATTCGAAGAATTCTGGGTCGAGAACGTCCGTGATCTTCTTGTGGTCAAGCTGCTCCTCTTTGGAGAGGAAGAGCTTCATGATGCTGCGGGAGGCCTTGTCGGAGAGCGCAAACTTTCCGTTGGTCTGGGCGTCCAGACCTTGCTGGACGGTGGCGCGGCAGAGCGAGTAGTTGGGGTCGTCTTTGTTGAGCCAGTAGTACTCGTCCAAGACAGAGACACCCTCGGTTTCTACTGAGGGGATAGAGCGGAAGAGATCCCAGAGACACTCAAAGTGGTTTTCCATTTCGCGTCCACCGCGAATGATGAACCCTTTGGTGGGGTCTTTGATGCCGTCACAGGCTCCGCCGGGAAGTGACATGGATTCCAGAATAGTGATGCGGGATCCATCCATCTGGGCGTCACGAACCAGGAATGCTGCGGCAGACAGGCCGGCGAGGCCAGCGCCAACAATGTAGGCACTCTTCTCATCAATGCCTTCGGGTTTACGGGGATGCGCAAACGCTTCGTAGTTGCCGTTGCTGTAATACAAGGGGTGTCCTTTCAGGCGGAGTCATTCCTCGAAGCCCTTTCCCACGTGGTGCTTTCGGCAGGCCATGGGTAATGGGGGAGGGTGACGACGCTATAGAGGCATGTGGGTATTTACTGCAGAGCCATTCCGTCGAATGGCTCAATGTCGGCCGACAACACTCACTCCATCGATGTACCGCGGTAGAGCGTTACAACTCGCTGGTAATCTTTGCGAAGAAACCGCGTCCGCGTGTCTAGTGAAGCGGGATCTCGCGCCTTGGCATCGTCATGTTTATGCAGGTAATACAGAGAACTGTGGAAAAGCCGGGGTAAGCAAACTGTTGTCCGATATACTTGGCCTGAGTGCCGTGGCAGTAGTGTCCACGGCCTTCCTCACACCTGCACTACGTTCACATAATTTCGCAGCACTCGTCTACTAACCGCACTCGACACTCACAAGGGAGCACAATGGCGGAGAAACTACGCACCAAGGACCTGCTGAACCTCGGTATTTTTGGCACCATCTACATGGTGGTGATGGCCATTCTCGGCGTAGCAGGAGCTGCTGCGCCGGGCTTGGTGTTCGGCACGATGGTGGTAGCCGCTTTCGTGAACGGTACTGTTTTTATGCTGTACCTCACCCGGGTGGATCGCTTCGGAATGGTGGTTATGCTGGCTCTCATCATGTCCCTCATCATGATTGCCATCGGTCGTTCCTGGACTACAGTGTTGACGGCGCTCGTTTTTGGTCTTCTTACAGAGCTCATTCTGGCGCTGACGAAGTATCGGAATACGGTCGCCAATATTTTCGCCTATGCGGTGTTTACTCTCTGGTTTATTGGTCCTCTCCTTCCCATCATTTGGTTCACTGATGACTACTTCCAGTCTGTTGCCCAAGGGAACGGTGCCAACTACGCCCACGAGATGATGAACTTCTTTACCGTGCCGGTGATTGTAGCTTTCGGCGTCACTATCTTTGTGGTTGGTGCACTGGGTGCCTGGCTGGGGGCTATTCTCATCAAACGTCACTTTGCCAAGGCTGGAATGGCAGCGGGAGCAACTTCGCAGGAGGCTGTTGTCGACGCACAGGACACTCTGGAAGAGACTCCGCAGGGCTCCGTAGTGGACCCCACGCAGCAGGCTTAATATGCACTATGCCTGATAGGAGCGCTGTGGTGTTGGTAACACCACAGCGTTTTAATTAGGATTACCTTCATGAGCGCAGTCGCGGAGAACCAGCAAGTCCCATCTCTTGCGGATTTGTCCGTCGGCCGCCAGCGTCGCTTCTTCTCACTGGACCCGCGCACCACCATGCTCAACCTTCTGGTGATCAATGTGGTGGTGCTGTCGATCTCCGACCTCTCCGTCACCTACCTAGGTTTCCTCTTCACCGTCATTATGCTGATGACGATACGTTGTTGGAAGATTCTCGGCGGATACATCACCTTCTTTGCTGTCTGCCAGTTCCTGCACCTTGTGGTGCAGCCAGCATTCCCCAACAAGGTAGTGACGATCCTTATCACCTTCGCTTTCTTCCTCTCGAAATACGTCGTGGTCTTTGGAACAGGTCTCTATTTTGTCCGAACCACTACTGCCGCAGAATTCGTTGCAGCAATGAAGAAAATGCGCATTTCTGACGTTTTAGTGGTGCCCATTGCCGTCATGTTCCGCTTCTTCCCGGCGGTTTATGAGGAGTTTTGGGCAGTCGTCAACGCGATGAAATTACGGCAGCTCTTTAAGAACGGGTGGGAAGCACTCCTGCACCCCATTAAAACTACTGAATACGTAGTGGTCCCCCTGCTCACGTCCGTCATTAACATTGGCGAAGACCTCTCCGCATCTGCGATGGTGCGCGGGTTGGGTGCACCGGGGCGTAAGACCTCCATCGTCCCCCTCGGTTTCCAGGTGTGGGATGGGGTGGTTGTTGTTGCCAGTATCGCCTTCCTGATCTTCGCCATTCTCACGAAAGTTCAGGTGATCTAAATGAGCACCGACATCCGTGACGTCACCTATCGTTACCCCACCAGCCGGCCAGGCACTCCCGCCCCCATCACCAACCTCAATCTCACTATTCAACCAGGGGAGTCAGTGCTCATTTGCGGCGGCTCTGGGTCCGGCAAAAGCTCCGTCATCCGCCTCCTCAACGGTCTCATCCCCAAGTATCACGAGGGGACCCTCACTGGTCAGGTTGTACACACCTCCACTAACGGTAACGAGCACATCATTAGCCACGAGGAACTCTTTGAGACCGGCCGTTTTACCGCGACGGTCTTTCAGAATCCCCGCACCCAGTTCTTCACCACCAATGTCACCAGCGAGTTGGCCTTCGCCTGCGAAAACTACGGGATGAACCCGCAGGATATTAAAGACCGCATGATGCGTGTGGTCAACGAGATCAACATCCCCCATCTCTTGGGCAAGAACCTCTTCCACATTTCTGGTGGAGAGAAACAACGAGTCGCCTGCGGCTGCTCCATGATGAGCGAGCCGGATCTCTACCTTTTCGACGAGCCCACAAGTAATCTTTCCCCGCAGGCTATTGATGAATTCCGCGAGGTTTACGCCTCCCTGCGACGCAAGGGTGCCACTTTGGTGGTAGCCGAACACCGCTTGTACTTCCTTCGCGGGCTCGTTGACCGCGTCATTATCATGACGGATGGTCGCATTGAGAGGGAGATGACGGGCGACGAATTCTGGGCGCTGACGGACGATGAGCGTTCCCAGTACGGTCTCCGCGATCTCACTGCTCCGCCGGAACCAGAACTACCGACGATTGTCGCCAACGGCAACGCCACCAAGCTTCCCCCCACTCTTGTGCCCACTCTTGCGCCCAGCACCACGTCTGATGATGGTGGTTCTGCGGACAGCGTGTCGGAACCTACCGCGCTGGAGATCCGCAACCTGCAGTTCTCCTACGGAAAGAAGCTGGTTCTCGATATTCCTGAACTTCGCCTGCCTGCCGGCAAGGTCATTGTGGTGGCCGGCCCGAATGGGGCAGGGAAGAGCACCTTCGCCAGTGTCCTCACGGGCTTGGAGAAGGCGCGCGGCACCATCAGCTACCGTGGCGAGAAATTGACGCCCAAAAAGCGGCTCGCCCACAGCTACATGGTGATGCAGGACGTCCACCGGCAGCTCTTCGGAACTACCGTACGTGGCGAGGTCACAGTTGATTCTGCCGCTTCCTTTGTTGACCCCGCACAAGTGGATGGCTTGCTTGCGGAGTTCGATCTGCTTCACCTGGCAGACCGACACCCCATGTCACTGTCGGGTGGGCAAAAACAGCGCGTTGTTATTGCTACCGCCAAGGCCTGTCAAAAGGACATCGTGGTCTTCGATGAACCGTCATCTGGCCTGGATTACCAGCACATGGTCGCTATTGCGCATGCTCTGCGTGAACTGGCAGCGCACGGCAAAGTGGTACTGGTAATCACGCACGACTATGAACTCATGAATCTTTGTGGCGACCTTATTCTCCACCTCAACAAATTGAGTTACTAAGAATCGAGAGTGCTGTGACTCCATTTTCCAAATTCACCAGCAAAGACCTCATCTACGTCGGTATTTTCACTGTCGTCTACCTGATTCTTGGCTTCGCCTTCGGAGCCCTCGGCGCCCTCAACCCCATCATGCAGGCAGTTGGTGCTATGCTGGGCGTCATCGCCAATGGCATTGTCATCATGGTATTTCTCACCAAAGTGCGGCGCCCAGGAGCACTATTCCTGCTTGTCTTGTTAGCTGCGGTTGCGCGGATCCTTTTCGGTGACGCCTGGCCGGTAGTCCCCATGGCAATCGTCTTCGGTGTACTGGCAGACTTCGTGGCATGGCGAGGCGACTACCGAAACCTCAACCGCAACATCTTCGCTTATGGCCTGTTGTCGCTAGCCCCCGTGGGCTCCCTCCTCCCCATGATCTACATGGGTGACGAGTACTTTGCGAAGGTGGCACAGCACATGGGCGAAGACTACGCCCACTCCATGCAGATGCTCTACACCCCTGGGTTCATTGGCGTGATGACCGTCATTGTGTTCATTCTGGCACTACTTGGCGGTTTTATTGGCAAACTCGTTGTACAGCGCAGCTTTGCACACTTTGATGCTGATGCTGCCGCAGTCACCGGGCAGCCGTCTGTTGCTGCGGAGCCCGGCTCTAACGTCGGTACCGTCACCGATGCTGACGATGGCACCGTCACCCCCTAGCGAAAACCTCCTGACGCCCCTTCTCTCGCTCGGTACCCTGGGAGTATCCGAGAGAAGGGTTTATTATGCCAACGACACCAGCAACTCGCGTTATCTACCTGGCAGGAGGCTGCTTCTGGGGAGTGGAAGGGTACTTTCAGCGTCTCTCTGGGGTGGTCGATACCGAAGTGGGCTACGCCAACGGCGTGAGTGCCACCACCAGCTACTACGACATTGCAGAAACTGGCCATGCCGAAACCCTCAAGCTCACCTACGACCCTGCGCACATCAGCCTAGTGGAGATCCTGCTGCACTATTTCCGCATCATTGACCCGCTTAGTCTCAACCAGCAAGGAAACGACCGCGGTACCCAATACCGCACCGGTATCTACTGGGAAGGCGCAGCAGACGACGCCACCTCCCGCGCCGTTCGCCGCTTCCTGAACCTCCAACAGGCAAACTTCAGCTATCCCATCCGGGTAGAGGCGGAGCCACTCCGCAACTTTTGCCCGGCAGAGGACTACCACCAGGATTACCTGCAGAAGAATCCAGGTGGCTACTGCCATATCAGTCTCGCGGCAGCAGACCGCCCCCTTGATCCCACTGACTATCCCACCCCCAGCCAGGAGGAGATTCTCGACACTCTCACCACGGAGCAGTTCCGGGTGACCCAGCAGAAGGACACTGAGCGCCCCTTCAGTAGCGAATACGACACACTCGACGAACCAGGTATCTATGTGGATATCGTGACGGGCCAGCCCCTCTTCTCCTCCGACGACAAATATGACGCCGGTTGTGGCTGGCCCAGCTTCACCCGCCCCATGTTAGGCGACGCCCTCCACTATGAAGAGGATTTCAGCCACGGAATGCACCGTGTGGAAGTAACCTCCAGTAGGGGAGAGAGCCACCTGGGACATGTTTTCCCCGACGGCCCGCATGCGGAAGGCGGACAACGGTACTGCATTAACGGGGCTAGCCTACGGTTTGTTCCCCTCGCGCAGATGGAGGCGGAGGGCTACGGACGCTACCTCCCATTTGTCACACCCCGGGAGCAGTAACCTACATTCACCCAGCGGATGGGGCATCGCTAGTCTGCCTGTGTGGTAATACGCCGCAACGACTGCAGGACAACCTCTGTGTTGGTGGTCTCCCAATAAGGGGGAAGACTCTGCCGGAGGAAACTGCCGTAGCGCGCCGTCACCAATCGCGAGTCCATCACAGCGATAACGCCCCGGTCGGTTGTTGAGCGCAGAAGCCGGCCTGTCCCCTGCGCTAAAAGTAGGGCAGCATGAGCGGCAGAGACGGACATAAAGCCATTCCCACCGTGCTGGTTGACGAAATCAAGCCGAGCGGACATGAGTGGATCATCCGGCCGGGGGAAGGGTATCCGGTCAATAATGACGAGGGAACAGGACGGCCCTGGGACATCCACACCTTGCCACAGCCCGAGGGTGCCCACGAGGACACTTTCTTCCTGCTCGGCGAAGTCGGCGATGAGTGAGCTCATGGTGTCTTGACCTTGGCACAATACCGGGTAGGGAACATGTTCATCCAGATAGGCGGCGACATCATCGGCGGCACGCCGCGAACTGCACAATACTAAGGTGCGTCCACCGGCCGCACTGACGAGCTCTTCCATCCGTTCGAGTACCTTGGGCTGAGTGGAACCTTGCAGCGGACGGGGGAGATCCCGCGCAATGTAGAGGATTCCTGCCGTGCGGTGGGAGAACGGAGACCCCACGTCCAGGCTGCTCCATGCCACAGGGGAGTGCGCCCCACCATAGCATCGCCGGCCACTGTTGGGTTCCTCCTCCCGTGGATGTGCTGCCCGATTGGGATCCCGAGATGTCGCCATGTCGGTGAGGGGGGAGGTTTCCCGTTCTTCCTCAGGTAGCCCCCACTGTCGGGCCATGGTGCGGAAAGAACCGCCTGCCTGCAGAGTCGCCGAGGTGAGGATGACGGTGGACTCAGCAAACAGGTGGTCACGCAGTACTGCAGCAACGGAAAGCGGGGCGACATGGATTTCACGACCGCGGCGTTCCGGTACGCTCATCCAGACAACGTGGGTGGGGGATTCGGCAAGCACCACATCGCACACGTCGACAATCTGGTTGAGACCGCCGATGGCTTGTTTCTTTGCGGTGGCGTTTTTGGGATCGTTGACGATGTCTGCGTCCTTCACCGGACCCAGTGCTGTGAGCAGGGTGGTAGCAGTGGAGCGAAGGAGGGTCAGTGCGGATACTTGGGTGTCGTCCAGCGTATCCCACCGGCCAATGGGGCTGGAGTCCAGGGCGGCGGAGAAGCGTTCCACGCTCTCGAGGAAGTTGTCGACGTCACTGTCGCTGAGGAAATGGATGAGGCGTTTACCCAGGATATCGAGGCCGGCGGTGGATAGTGTGCCGGAGATGACATTGGTGACGCGGCTCTCGAGCTCGTGGGCCTCATCGACGATAACGACGTCATGGTCGGGGAGTAGGTCAATGGGGGAGGCAGCGTCAATTGCCAGCATGGCGTGGTTGGTGACGATAATGTCCGCCCGGTAGGCCTGCTGGCGGGCCTGTTCCGCGAAGCACTCGTCTCCGAATGGACAGGCCGATGCGCCGATACAGGATTGTGTATCCACAGAGACGGTTCGCCACACAAGGTCTGAGACGCCGGGTTTCAGGTCGTCGCGGTCTCCAGTTTCGGTGTCCTGTGCCCATTCGTGGACTCGTTGGGCTTGCTGGCCTGCCTGGGAGGGAATGAGGGTGTGTGTGCCGCCATCATCTGTGTCGGGGTCTGCTGCACTGTGGAGAGCGTTCCAGCATAGATAGTTGTTCCGGCCTTTGAGAAGGGCAAAGGTCGGACGGCGGCCAAGGTCCTCTGCCAGCGCATCGACCAAAAGAGGCAGATCTCGGTGGCACAGCTGGCGTTGCAGAGCGATAGTGGCGGTCGAGACCACCACCGTCTTCCCCGATTCCACTGCATGGCGGAGCGCGGGGACCAGATATGCCAAGGATTTTCCGGTGCCCGTTCCCGCCTGGACTGCTAGGTGTTGGCCGGTGACCATGGCGTGATCAATAGCCGCAGCCATGCGGAGCTGGCCGGCGCGTTCCTGCCCGCCCATAGTCGTTACTGCAGTGCGCAGGAGTTCCACCACGCTGGGTAGCTGGTAGGAGTCAGGTTGTGAGGGGGTAGGGGCAGAAGGGTGGTCCACGGAGCCCTCACTTCCTCCTAGAAGCCCATAAATTGGGTGGGGATAGCGGGCTCACCGCGAGAGAGGGACAGGCCTTCCCAAGGTAGTTGCTTGAGGTTGTCGTAGAGCAGGCTGCGAGCATCATCGAGAGTAGGTAGGTTCTGCTGCACTTCGCCATCTACTACATAGTCAATGGTGAGCTTGTCGCAGTTCAATGTGCCAGTATCGGGGGCTGCTGCACCCAGCGGGGTGACGATTTCAGACACCATTGTGCCGGTAGCTCGAGAGGTCCGGAAGCCTTGCTTGCTGCCACCGCGGGTTTCCTTATGGCTGGAGCGTTTGGCTACTTTTTGGCCGTCCACTTCAACAATCTTGAACACGAGTTCGGCGGTTGGTGCACCCGACCCCGTCACTAGAGAAGTGCCAACACCGTAGGCGTCGACGGGTTCGGCGCGCAGCGCAGCGATCGAGTACTCGTCGAGGTCGCCGGACACCACAATGTGCGTGTTGTGGGCTCCTAGAGAGTCGAGTTGTTGGCGGACCTGGCGGGCCAATACACCCAAGTCGCCGGAGTCAATGCGGACGCCCCCCAGCTGTGGGCCAGCAACTTCAATGGCATTGGCGACACCTTGCGTAATGTCGTAGGTGTCCACCAGCAGCGTGGTGTCCGTCCCCATAGCCTCCACCTGGTGGCGGAAGGCTGCTCTTTCGTCCGGCTGGTTATCGGAAGTGTGGAGCAGGGTGAAAGAGTGTGCCGATGTTCCACCGACGGGGATATTCCATC
>OKDF01000360.1_pt1 | contig 18234 bp, 16 predicted proteins | sample 1613721 | NCBI WGS metagenome assembly OKDF01 (sample SAMN04436873, study PRJEB24849) | human gut metagenome | biome: human gut; feature: NICU; material: stool | host: Homo sapiens | place: USA: Saint Louis, MO | collected 2011-09-21
TTAAGGTTTGCTTTATTAAAAGCTGTTCGTTCATCTTTCGATGACTTGAATTATTCTCTTATGAATCTTTCAAGGTTATTCACTGTTCAGTTATCAATGTTCTCTGTTGTTTTCAGCAACTCTGATATATTATCACATTCAGAAGTGTTTGTCAACAACTTTTTTATTTTTCTTTTTCAACTCTTCCGAGCTGATGTGTTGTCGTTTTTGACAACTTTGATATTTTATCAAATCGTCTGTCGTTTGTCAACAACTTTTTCAAAAAAATTCGAACAACATATATTGCAAATAAGAGCGGAGAAAGAGGGATTTGAACCCTCGCGCCGGTTACCCGACCTATACCCTTAGCAGGGGCACCTCTTCGGCCACTTGAGTATTTCTCCAAAGTTCATAATTGTCAATATGATGTTGTTCGTTACGTCTGTGACGCATTTAACATATTACTAAATTTCTATTTATTTGTCAATCCCTATTTTCTATATTTTATTTTACCGGTAACCGTTGCTTCCTTTCAGACTGGTATTGATCCTGCATATATCTTTGTGAACATTACTCCGTAAGTAATTCTTAATCTAAATTCCAATATAATAAGTAATTACGGACAGACATTGCCAAAAGCACTATCATGATAGCAAGTAAAGCAATTCTTCCCTCTGTCTTTGAAAACAACACATTTCCCCATAAAAATATCAATAAAAGAGTTCCTGTCACAGTCGGCCAGCATATGCGTAATATTCTCATCCATTTTTTCTGCCATGTCTGTACGTTTTTTTCCTCCATGTTTTCGTTTTACAGCATGGATTCTAAACCCTGTACAAACTACAAGGTCAATATTTTTTTTCAAAATTATTCTGTTCTTTCATATATTGAAATATCTTTTTATCATTCTTTGACTTTTTATACCAGCCTATACCTATCATTATAATTCCAACAATAATAGCTGTAGTTCTTATCGATGAATCCGGGGAAAATAAACACGATGCAACAATTCCTGTTCCTGCACCTGTAAAAAAATCTACAATTGATTTTCTTTACGGATGTTTAATATTTGATTTCCTATGTTCATAATACTACGTCCTCCTTCGAATACTATTATCTAAAAATAATGTTCAAAGTAAAGCAATCAACACCTTACATTGCATATATCGTTACGCAAAGATTCTTTGACAGGTACTTTTCTCTTATTTGGAATCATTTTCCACCTATCTTTTACTCATTTATCAGCTTCTGGCTTTTCAGATAATAATAAATCCCATCATCTGTCACGCTTTCACAAATATCAGCCGCAATTTCTTTCACTTTTTCAGCTGCATTTCCCATTGCAATCCCTTTTCCAACGGATAGTAACATATCAATATCATTTTCTCCATCTCCAAACGCTATGGCTTCTTCCTTTGAGAATTTATAATGTGCAAGAACCTGTTCAATCGCAGTTCCTTTTCCACCATCTTTTGGAATAATATCTATGGCTCTACTCCACCACGCTGCTACTTTGGCATTTTTCGTTCCCTCTAATATATACTTGCGTTCTTCTAAGTCACATCCCAACATAATTTGAAAAACATCTTTTTCCACATATTCTTCAAATTTTTCGGATACATTCACCCTATGGTGCGCAATCGCAAAATAATCTTCTAAATCTTTATCACTTCCATTTGCAACAATTTCTTCCGCAGTTGCAATAGAAACAGGTCTTTCCATTCTTTTTGCATTTTCAATAATTTTTTTTACATCTTCTTTCGTAATAGGACATTTTGCCACTACTTGATCCCCTGCAACGCAAAAAGAACCATTGAATGCCAAAATCGCATCAAATACAATCCCTTCAAACATTGGTATGGTAACAAACGGACGCCCTGTTGCGATACATATTTTAATACCATTTTGTTTTAATGAACATAACGCCTTCCTCATATTCGGTGTTATCTCTGTTTTTCCCATCTCTAGCAATGTTCCATCAATATCAAAAAAAATTATTTTTACTTTATTTATCTCGTTCTTAAGTTCATCTTTATTCTCGTATGTTCTCAAAATAGTCCTCCACGATTCTCTATCCCTTATTTCAGCAGCAACTGAACGTTATCATAAGCCAACTTAAATCTGTCAGAATGTATCATTTGCATTTTTTATATATGTAATCCAGTTTTTCAAACTATCCACGCTGAAATCCTCAAGTGCTGTTTTATAATGAACAAATGCAATAGGGTGATTTTGCTCCATCCATTTCAATGTCTTTTTCGGACCAAAATAAGGATATTGCATCAATTTCTGCTTTTGATTTTTGGGGACGGTTCTGTATATGTGAAATCACTTTCACTTGAAGTGCTTTTCCTCGTTCATTGCTATCTACAGTAATCTTGCCATCAAAGATTTGTACAAAATCACTGTTCAGATTATTTGTTCCGTCAGCATACGGACCATAAAGGATGACAGAAATAGGATTTTAGTTTCGCTTTATATATTCAATAATCTGTTCCAAAATAATCACCTCTCCAAACATCGATTTATAGGTACAATTTGTTTTCCTTTCTACCGGAACAGACCTTCTATAAACATCTTTGCAAATATACCATATCTATTAGTTGTACACCGCCCTCATAAATTGGGTGGTCATAATTGTCCGTAAAGAAATTCGGAATCTTGTTAGACCGAACAAATCCACATTTTTCATAAAATGGTATCGTCAATGGACTGTCACCTGTTCCAACCTGCAAAACGGAATATTCATCTGCATATTTACCGGCAAGAAAATCAATTAGTGCTTTTCCATAGCCCTTTCCCTGATTCTGAGGATCGACTGCAATATTCTTGATTTCAAGTATTTCGTTACCTTCATCGGTGACAACACATTCAGCTTTTACATCACCATCTTCAAGCACATACATAGTTCCTTTTTCAAGATAGCGATCAACCATATTTTCCTGCTCATCAGCTAATAACAATAATGATATAAACTGCTTTTTATCCTCATTCACTTCTCTGATTTTCATATCCATCACTCCGTCAATTTGGAAGTTAATTTATAAACAATAAATTCTAATCAAACCTAATATTAGAAGATGCACAGGATAAAATAAATAGAAAAACCACTTGGAGAATACTTTCCCCTTTTCCATTCGCTTGCCATTATAGAAATATAAAATTACAATTCCCGCAAGAGCAATTCCTGACATACTTCCTAATGCATAAGCGATATTTGTACCAAGCGAAAATCTTCCAATACCACCTACAAAATTAAAAAGTCCAAATAACAACATTGAAATAATGAATGTATATTTCATCTTATTTCTTAATCCTCTACTCCATATAAACAACAGTGTAAATATTGGTGCCAATAATGCCCAGTCGCAGAATAAAGAAAGTACTATCAATCCCAAGATACATATATCTTTTAAAAATTTATTTGATACTTTATCATTCACAATCAGAATCATAAAACATATCAGCAATGTAAATAACATATTCAAACCTTGAAATTCTAACACTCCATTTGTTGTAAACGCCATACAATATGGGATTTCAGAAATCAAGGCAAATATTAGCAGTCTAATAGCATAATTCTTTTTTGAATGAGTATATTGAAAGCCCTCTACAAGAAAGTAACACATTGTAATTGCTGTAAAGTACCCTATGTCCAGAAATAGCTCCGACAGAAAATATCCTGATTTCATAAAGACTTGTGAAATATGATTCAACAACATAGTCAACATGGCTATATATTTAATAACATCTCTGTTTAATTTTGAGTTACCATACGCCATTTTTGTTTCCATTTTTACCACCTCAAATTTCGATTGAGATTTCACCTGTCACAAACTATTGAAAACACTACGTTTGTGACAAGTGAGCTTTCCCTTATATATTCCCTTGTGTTATATCGTCCCACCAGTGTTTACAAACTCTGATAAGGGAAAATACAAGGGCAAAAAAATCTGATAACATATTATAACACAAAATGAAAATCCTGTTCCATCAGGCAAGTTGCAGTCAAGAAAGATGATATCAAAACAGCCTTTTGCTATTTTTCGTAAACCATCTTTTTTATACGCCGTGTATATTCTCTGATATAATTTCATATAATGTGCGAATTGATTTCATAATTGTATGCCATGGAATGTCAGCAGAGTAAGAATAATTTCTTTGATAAGCTTTCCATAGATTTTCCATAACAGAGCTGGATTGAATCTCGTCAAAAACCTCATCTATGTCTTCAGTTTCTATCTGTTCTAACGTCTCTCGCTTTTTAGCGGTAGCAACAAGTGCGTCCCATAATACATCTTTTGAAAGTTGCTCCCCATACAGTTTTTGTAAAATATAGATATCATAAAAATCTCTCATTCGTGTATTTGTAACGTTCCGGCTAATAACAGTTTCCAGTTTTTCAGCCAATACCGTTTCCAGATTATATGCCCATACCTCGATTGTGCGATTTTCAAGCATAAGATTAAAGTTGTACTTGATTTCTCTTGGTGTAATGATATCTCCTGTAGAAATATCAATCTTTAATGGGGTAATTACTCCATCAAATTTTGTTTCCATGCTTACACGAACACCCGGATAATCTGCTTCTTCCATGATTTCTGATATCCGTTTGATCCGAAACGAGACACCATCGTCCAGGGGGATTGATATAATTTGGGATATAATCATCTCTACATCCTCCACACTAACATTAGTGCCTTTTATGGTAGCATCCAGATCCATAGTAGCTCTGGCATCCAGACCGACCATTGCCGCCACCAGCATCCCACCTTTTAATATAAACTGATTTTTATACTCTGATAAAGAAATTCGTTCTAAAAAACGTTCCATCATATAATTCCGCATCAAAATCTGTGCATCTGCGGATTTTTTCTTTGACAGATTACGAATCAAATCCTTTAATTGTCTTGCCGTTGTTATCATCTAAAGTAACACCTCCAAATATGGTCTTAGTATCTTTTCAACATGAAACATAGCTGCGTATTTCATAAGCACCCGTAAGTTTTTATCCTTACGCTTCGCATATTGCTTTAATGCATCTTGGAATACCTGCATTTCAATATTTTTCCTGCTGCGAAGCAGATCGCAAATCGTTCTCTCCATATCATAAACCGGAACTGAATGTCCAAATGATGTCAGCATAGTTGTGATTCCTATTTCATGTAAATCCTTTTTTACTGTATACACTTGAAAACCGTCTTCCTGCAAACGGCTTGGATTATATCCAGTTCTTACTGTTATGGTGTATTTCAAAGGCTCTCTGTCCGTTAAATCATGAAAAAATAATGCAGTTTCATGAGAAAATACAGCTTGACCACAACGTAAATGCAAAAGGTACATCGCATCTGTCCACGTATCAGGTGATACATACACACCATGAGAAGCTTGCTCTAATCCTCGTTCCTTCACATAGGCATAAAATGCAGACTTACTAATTCCATTATTTAGGACTTGAAATGTCTGAATTGTCCCTCCACATTCACGCAACAACAAATCTAATTTTTCAAATTGAGTCATATAGATTCTCCTTTCATGCTAATATGATAATATATATTAGCATGAAAGTAAATATAAATAGCACCAATGAACAAATTAGATTTTAAAAATATCCCCGTTCTTCCCGCCAGTCTTTCACATAACACCGGATTCCGATATAGATCACCTACACCAGAAGCAACAGTACAATAAGGTTTATCAGAAGGACAGATTTTATCCATTCTCCAAAGTAAATTGTGATAGCTGTACTCATTATTACCACCATAATGCTAAGGATATCCCTGCAATATTTCCGGTAGATTTTTCCCACCTAATAGCCGATCCTGATTATCAGAAATCAGCAGGAACATAAGACTTTCATAACCTGCCGTCATATTTTTATATTTTTTCTCCAACTGGATTTTGCGGTTATCACATTTTGCTTTTGCTTTCTGGTAAGCGGTACGGTCACAGTTCCCTTACTTCCCTTGCAGATTCTGTGGTGCTTTTATAGGTTGTGAAGGGCACTCATCCAGGAGTTTAAGCTTTGATTACTGCCGCTCGTAACATGGATTGACGGATTTTCACAACCTGAATGTTGCATGCCACACAGCCTTGGACAAATAAAAAATAGAACTGATTTGTTTTCAGGATTTTGGGAGCGGCCGGTCCTTAGAAAGCAGACATTGCGATTTCAAAAGACAATGTAATTGGATTTTGAAATCACGATGGATGCTTTCTTAGTACCGCTGCCAGCGACAACAAGCGGAAGCGCTCCTGAAAACAAACAGTTCTATTTTTTATATTTCTATACACTTTGTTGGCATGCAATACGACATAACCTCAGGAAATCCGTAACACCACCTATAAGCGGCAGTTCACAAGTTAAACTCCGCTTTTTTCTTTTCTTTTGGCAGGTTTTACATTATAATAATTTTAACTGTAAAGAATTTTTATCTTAAAGGAGATTTTACATGAGAAACATTCTGAATATAAATTCTGACTGGATATTATCCACGGAAAAGACTCCGGACGGTAAAGCTGTCCACAAAAGGATCCTTCCTTTGAATAAGGAAGACGAATACTGCTATTATCTGGAACTGTTAGGAGCTGCACCTTCCATGGAAGTATTTGTGAATCAGGAAAAAATCGGAGCTCACACCGGAAGCTATACGCTTTACCGCGTGGATGTCACCGATCAGATCGTAAATGGCGACAACGAATTAGACATTGTTTGTGACAGTGAAGTTCCTTGTTTAGACGCAAGTCTTATCGTTGTCGGAAAACACCATTTTTCATTAGACCACTTTGGTGATGCAGGACTGACCGTGATTCCAGAGGAAATTTCCACTTCCTCTGCAAGTATCCGTATCACTGCCCATGCAAAAAATCTTCCAAAAGATGCCATGATCTCTTACACTGTGCTTACTACCACAGGTACAATGCTTGCAAATAAAAGTGTTCCGGCCTCGGCACCAGAGTATATCTGCCATCTGACGAACCCATGCCTCTGGAATGGAAAAACCTCTCCAAAGCTTTATGTGGTCGTGGCAGGACTGATTGTTAACGGCGCCACAGAAGATCAGATTGTCCTTCCTTTTGGGCTGCGCAATCTGTCCATGGAGTCAAATGGCTCTGTTATCGTAAACGGTCTTTGTGTCCCGGAAAATGATCTCATCCGCACTCTGGAATCTGATCCGTTTGTCTATGACGATATGGACGAGGACGGAAGTTTTGCCTGTGTGGAATTAAAAGAACTCTGCGACATTGCTGCAGATGAGGAGGACTGTAGGAATCTGCTCACAGAATATGTGTTGCAGAACGCTTATCACCCTTCCATCCTCTGCTGGAAACTCCCGGAAGATCATGCCGATTTTGCCGCTTTGCTCCGCGAATTAGATTCCACACGCCCGGTGTTATTTTAAATAATATGGAACAAAGTGTGCGCCAAGCGCACACTTTCGCACACAGGCGGGCAGCGCAGCTATCTGTTCAGGAAACCGCCTCACAGGCTTTTTCAAATTCTGTATGTACCTTAGCCATCTGCTCCTGCAGATGGCTGATTTCATTTTTACGTATGGAAGCTACTACCTCTGATGCTGCCTGGAACAGTTCCGTCATTCCAAGGGTCCCAGCAACCCCTTTTAAGGCGTGAACGGCCTCTAACACATCCTCATACCGTTCTTCTTTCATTGCCTGTTCCCCGATTGCAAGATGATCGTCCTCAGTCAGCTTTTTCAAAAATCTTTCATATAAAGCTTCATTTCCCGCAAAACGTTTCACTGCATTTTCATAATCAACGCCATAGGCTTTCAATTTTTCTTTATCCATTTTCACCACTCCATTCCGGTTACTATTTTTTCATTTTCGGCTGGAAAATGATACTTGCAATATAGGAAAAAATCAGTGCTGCGGAAATACCAACCGCACTCGCTTTAAATCCTCCCATAAAAATACCAATAAATCCATTCTCGTCCACTGCTTCCTTTACGCCTTTCCAGAGTGTATTTCCAAAGCCTGGCAGCGGCACACTTGCACCGGCTCCCGCGAACTCTATGAATGGCTGATAAATCTGCAATGCGCCAAGCACCGCCCCAAGACATACGAGTAAAACCATGATCCTGCCCGGAAGCATTTTTGTTTTCTCCATAAGAATCTGGACAAGTGCACAGATCAGTCCGCCTACCCAGAATGCATTGATATAATCCATTTTTCATCCTCTTTTCTTTCTGAAAATCCATTGTCTATGCATCTGCATGTTCGATGACAACTGCGTGTGCAATGCCAGGCACCGTCATTCCTTCATTGAAAGACACCGTTGAAAGCAATGCGCCTGTCGGCACGAACAATATCCGTTTTAACGTTCCATCTTCGATCTGTTTTAAAAAGTAAGCGCTTAGCGTCACTGCTGAACAGCCGCATCCGGAACCACCTGCCCCGGTATTCTGGCTTTCAGCATCAAAAATTTCAATTCCACAATCCGAGTGTATCTTACTGATATCGTAACCGTCTTTTAACAACAGGTCAATGAGAATTTTCTGTCCTACCGTTCCGAGATCTCCTGTAATGATTCTGTCATATTCTTTTTCACTTCGCCCGAAATCCTCAAAATGCTGTCTGATGACCTCTTTGGCTGCTGGTGCCATGGCTGCCCCCATGTTCATGGAATCTTTGATCCCAAAATCCACAATTTTTCCGGTTGTGATCCCTGTGATTTTTGCCATTCCCCTCTCTTTTCCGAGGACGAAAGCCGCGCTTCCGGTCACTGTCCAGGTGGCCGATTTCGGTCTTTGGTTTGCATATTCGAGCGGGAATCTGAATTGTTTTTCTGCGCTGGCAAAATGGCTTGAAGTCATGGTCACGACGTGATCCGCATAGCCGGCCGCTACACACATCGCACCGAGAGACAGCGATTCCCCACAGGTACTGCAGGCTCCGTAAAGTCCAAAGAGCGGTACCTGAAAATCCAGCACCCCAAACGAGGTCGCCATGGTCTGCCCCAAAAGATCGCCTGCGAAAAGATACCGGATGTCCTCTTTTTTTAATCCGGCTCTGCCGATCGCCATGGTGAAAGCTTCTTTCTGCAGCGTGCTCTCTGCCTCCTCCCATGTATTCTGACCAAATTTATCGTCCTCACCGATCACATCAAAATGACCTGCCAGAGGTCCCTCTCCCTCCTTTTTTCCAACAATATTTGCCGTGCTGATAATAAAAGGAGCCTCTGTAAAACAGAGGCTCTGTTTTCCCTTCTGCATACTCGTATCCACACTTTCTTTTTCTTTTAGTATGGATCAGGGAAGTTTTTCTTATTCTCTTTTTCATCATTTTCTTATCGTTTTTGCAATCGCTTCCGGTGATAACTGTAAAAAAACACAAAGCTCTAAAAACTCTTCGGCAAGCAGAGGTTCTTTATAATCCGGATGCAGTTTTTCTTCCGGAACTTGTGTCTGTTCTGAGATCTCAGATGCTGAAATTCCTTTTTCCTGCATATAAGCAAGGATATATTCTGTCACTCTGGATTTATTCATGCGCTCCACTCCTTTTCTCATGTGTTCTTCCCGATATATGCAGACCTCATCATGCAAGCATGTTCGGTCTACATATTCTCGATTGGCACCGCTCATTGCTTACGCACATTATATTCTTATAATTCAAGACTTTCAACCATATTTTCCCATATAATCAGAATTAATTGACGGTCTAAAATATGTGAGATATGATAACCATAATAACTTTTTAAATTTCAGAAACAGGGGATTTTTATGCGAAATGAATTAATTCCAAAGGTGTTAAAAGAATATAGAAAACGAAATCATTACTCAGTGAAAGACGTATCGATCAGGCTGATGGAACATGATATTGATGTTGCACCGAAGACGATTTATGGCTGGGAAAGCGGACAGGCACAGCCGACGGCGGACACACTGCTCTTACTGTGCGAGATATACAAAATCCCGGACATCCTAAACTCCTTCGGTTACGACCAGCCCGATGATCCGGCAGCTTCCCTGACTTATCATGAACGTGAGATCATCTACGCCTACCGCAATCGCCCTGAGTTGCAGCATGCGGTCGACATTCTGCTCGGATGCGATTAAGTATTTTGTTTCCTGTGATACAATCTGATCTGTGCGATGTATAAATAAAAAAGAGGTTTTTCTGTAGAAATATCTGTTTTCAGGATTTTTGCAGGAAAACTTTTTTTATGTGCTCTTTCCCCGGCTTCTTACGGATCCAGACAGTAACTCTTCTGTTTCCGTGTATATCATTTTATTTTCGCAGGTTGCAACTTTGCTTTAAGAAGTATAGAATAGAAGATACTCTGCGGTTTTATGGTAGTTCCGTAAAACCGTTTACCGCAGGACATTATTAAGGGAGATTTATTTATGAACGCTTTCCAATTTATCTTTCAGTATATCAAACGGCATAAAGTCCAGTATACGCTTGGTATCATCACGCTTTTTGTGGTAGACTTTGCCAATATTTTTATTCCGAAACTTACCGGTGTCATCACCGACGGACTCACCGCCCACAGCCTTGACTGGAGCGGAGTCAGATTAAATCTGCTTTACCTTTTTCTGCTTGGACTGCTGCTTGCGGTCGGCCGTTTTTTCTGGCGTTACTTCCTCTTTGGTGCTTCCCGCTCTATTGAGAAGGAACTGCGCAATGATATGTTTGCCCACCTCGAAAAAATGGATGTGGAATATTACAACGAGCACAAGACCGGTGATCTGATGACACGTTTTACGAGTGACTTAAACGCGATCCGTATGGCGATCGGACCTGCCGTCATCTGCGTGTTTGACGCTTCTGTCATGACCATTATGGTCATTTTCCAGATGATGTACTATGTCAGTGTGAAGCTGACACTCATTGCAGTCATTCCAATGCTTTTTATTTTGTTTGGCGAGATTTATTATGGAAAAATCATCCGTCCACGCTTTACCGCAAGACAGGAAGCCGTGTCTGACCTGACCGACTATGTGCAGGAAAGTTTTTCCGGTATCCGTGTCATCAAGGCGTTTGTCCGTGAGAAAGCACAGCGTTACCACTTTTTAAAAGAAAACGAAAACACCATGGAAAAGAACTTAAGCATTGCAAAGATCCAGTCGATCGTCATTCCACTTTTAGATGTCATCATCGGGCTTTCCTCACTGCTTACGCTCATTTACGGCGGCTACCTTGCGTTGGTCGGGGACATCACGCTTGGACGCTTTGTCGCTTTTAACCAGTATATTAACATGCTTGTCTGGCCGATGTTAGCCTGCGGGGATTCCGTCAATATGTTTTCGCAGGGTGCTGCCTCCATCCGAAGGATCCAGGAGATTTTCAAAGAACAGCCTGCCATTGCAGACACCGACAAGACAAAGGATGTGGACGACATTAGGGGCGAAATTGATTTTCATCACCTTACCTTCATCCACCGCGGCCACAGCGAACCGACTTTAAACGACATCACCCTGCATGTGCCGGCAGGAACAACGCTTGCGATCATCGGGCGCACCGGAAATGGAAAATCCACACTGGTAAATCTCCTGCTGCACCTTTACAACACGAAACCGGGCATGCTTTTCATTGATGGAAAGGACATTAACACCATTCCTTTAAAAACACTGCGTGAAAATATCGGATACGTTCCGCAGGATAACTTCCTGTTCTCGGACACATTGAAATCCAATATCGCATTTGGCGCTGAAAATGAGGATATGGAAGCTATCCAGTCCGCAACACGCGCTGCCTGCATCCATGAAAATATTGTCCAGTTTCCGGACGGTTATGAGACAATTGTAGGTGAGCGCGGCGTTACCTTATCCGGCGGTCAGAAACAGCGGAGCTCCATTGCCAGGGCACTGATGAAAAATGCACCGATCCTGATTTTAGACGATGCCCTCTCCGCTGTCGATACCGACACCGAGGAACACATTTTAACCAATTTAAAGAAAAACCGGGAAGGCAAAACGACCATTCTCATTGCGCACCGCATCTCGACGATCCAGAATGCGGATATCATTATGGTGTTAGAGGACGGCACCGCCGCCGAGATTGGAAATCACGATTCCCTTATGGCAGAACACGGCATTTATTACGATATGTTTGAAAAACAGCAGTTAGAAGCCATCCACGGTGAAGCCGGAAAAGCGCTCATCAGACAGGATCATCCAGCTGCAAAAACAGGAAAGGAGGACGCATAACTATGAAACGTTTACTGGCCTATTTAAAACCGCACAAATGGGTTATGACTGCTGCGACAGTCCTCGTCCTCTTTATCATCGTGGTAGAACTTTACCGCCCGATCGTCATCGGTGATGCGATCGATGATTATATCAACGGCTATTACGCACCGTACATCGAAACCACTGCGGATGCGCCGGGTGCTGTTCCTTATCATGACACTTACCTGACGAGAGATTTTGAAGCGGCAGACGGACAGAATTACGATCAGATCCTTCTATATAATAATCAATATTATATGGCAGAAAATCTTTCATCCGAAGAATGTGATGCATTAAAAAATGCAGATGCCGCCACACTTTCATCTTATGTAAACCAAAGTACAACGCCTCTCACAAGGGACGACTTAAAAGATTTGCGGCATTATGATTTTGCCGGCATTTTGAAAGCGGCCGCCCTCTATCTGCTGCTTCTGCTCACCGGATTTGTCTTAAACGCATTAGACACCTGGATTTTGCAGAAAATGGGACAGGAGATTATTTATCAGATGCGTGAGGAGGTATTTACCCACATTCACAGCTTATCGTTAAACTTTTTCAACAATACGCCTGTGGGAAAACTTGTCACCCGTGTCTCCAACGACACCGAAGCGGTCAATGAACTTTTCTCCACCATTTTGGTAAAACTATTTAAAAACATTGTAAAAATTATCGGATATGCCGTTGTCATGCTCTCCATTAATGTCAAAATGGCTCTCGTATCCTTTGCACTGCTGCCGCTTGTCACAGTGCTGACCTTCTTTTTCCGCTTTATGTCAAGGAAGGCATACGAGCTTACACGAAACCGCATTACCGACTTAAACACATTTTTATCGGAGCACCTCTCTGGCATGAAGCTCATCCAGATTTTTGCGAGGGAAGAGGAAAAATATGCACAGTTTGAAAAGAAATCCGAAGATTTATACAAGGCAAACTGGCGTGAGGTTATGACATTTGCGATTTTTCGTCCATCCATTTATCTGGTGTCCGTGCTTGCCATGATGCTTGTGATTGGAACCGGAAGTGCCGGGGTGTTAAACCAGACGCTCTCGCTCGGAACACTGTTTATTTTTATCACCTATATTTCCTCGTTTTTTGATCCGATCCAGGAACTTGCGGAACAGTTTGGTACATTGCAGTCCTCTCTCGCCTCTGCCGGAAAAATTTTCTCCATTTTAGACGAGAAACCGGACATTGTAAAACCAACGCACCCGGTTGAAGTCAACATCAAAGGACGCATCGAATTCCGTCATGTATGGTTCGCCTACGAGAAGGACGATTATATTTTAAAAGACATCAGTTTCGTCATCGAACCGGGCGAAAAAGTTGCATTTGTCGGTGCTACCGGAGCTGGAAAATCTTCCATCTTAAATCTGATTGGACGATACTTTGACATCCAGAAAGGTGAGATTTTGATCGACGGCGTCAACATCAAAGACATCGACACTGATGTGCTGCGCGCCGCGATCGGGCAGGTACAGCAGGATGTATTTATTTTTACCGGGGATATTAAGAGCAATATTTCACTGGACAATGAGAATATTTCCATTGAGGACGTGAAACGTGCCGCAGAGATCGTGCACGCGGATTCCTTTATCGAAAAAATGCCGGGCGGCTATGATGCCCCTGTCACAGAGCGCGGAAGCACCTTATCCGCCGGACAAAGACAGTTACTCTCCTTTGCAAGAACCTTAGCTTATGATCCGACCATCCTTGTCTTAGACGAGGCAACTGCCAACATTGACACGGAGACCGAGGCACTTATCACAAGTGCTCTGGCAAAACTCATGGAGGGCAGAACTACGATTATGGTTGCACACAGACTTTCCACGATCCAGCATGCCGACAAGATCATTGTCATGCATCAGGGACAGATCAAGGAAGCCGGCACCCATCAGGAACTTCTCGCCCAGAACGGACTGTACCGGAAATTGTACGATCTGCAGCTTGTGGAAGCGTAGCAGTTCAATTTTTGTAACGACAGTTTATATGTCCGCCCCGGGAGCATGAACATCCGAGCCGGCATAAAAAACGTTGTGAAAATTGCGTAAATTTGTAAATGCTGCTTTTAAGCTTAAAGTTTGTGTACATTCCCAAATGGACTGTCGCGAAAGATTGTACGCCTATGAAATTCTTTCTGCTCATGAATCTAGCGTAAGTAAATACAGCCTCCCAGCATTGGTTATTCAGTGCAAAAATCAAATGTAAACGAATGATTTTTGCACTGTCTTCTGCTGGGAGGCTGTATTAACTTACACACGATTCAATCGCGAAGAAAGAATTTCATAGACGCACAATCTTTTGTGACTGTCCATTTGTTGAATGAACACAGACAATCAAAGAAGCTTAAAAGCAGCATTGACAAATTAGCAATTTGATACCGTTTTTTATGCCGGCTTGGATGTTCATGCTCCCGGGGCGGACATATTTACACTCCCTCAAAAATTGAGCTGCTATCATTTCCATAGCTGAATCCACTCCATCTCAAGCTTCGGTTTCACAACCTCTGTTTTGATCTCGTAGTATCCCTGTTTTAATTCCACACGGCAAATCTTCTGCGTGTTCGGTCTGCCTTCCGTGCCGCTCGTCTGCAATGTGAAGAATAATTCATCGTTGAGATAGAGGTTTGCGGCTGCCTGTGCCAGATTTGACTGCGGAGAAATAAATTTTACAACAACATTGTATACACCAGACTGGTTTACATAAATTTTCTGTGACACTTTATCTTCCGGAACAATGCTTATATCGCTTTCCCCATTTGCCCCTTCTGATCCAGCCCCCTGCAACGGCTCATATGCCTTCACTTCCTCCAACGGTCTTAACGGACGTTTCATAACCGGAGCATTTAAAATAAACCGGCAGATATTTTTTGCAGAGCGCTGCAACTCCCCAATGGTCAGCTTTCCATTGTCCAGTGCCTCCAAAATATCATCGCCCATGGCATTGATCTCCGCGCCGTTATTGTTGACGACCATGTAAAGGTCGTTCTGGGAGCGCACCATTGAAGAAAGTGCATGATGATCCTGCTTACCACCTTTTACAACATCATTGACACTTGCCCACCAGTCGGTCATGACAATGCCTTCATACCCCCACTCTCCTCTTAAGATCGTGGTATTTAAATCATAATTGGACGATGTCCAGTGTCTATTGATCGGATTATAAGATGTCATAATAGAGGAGGCTTCCCCTTCTTTGACTGCAATCTCAAATCCTTTCAGATAAATCTCACGCAGTGCACGCTCTGACACAACAGAATCTACTGTATGTCTTGCCGTCTCCTGGTTGTTCGCCGCAAAATGCTTCACCGTTGCAAAAGAGCCGCCTTTTTTGATTCCCCTTGTCACTGCTGCCGCAAAACATCCGGTCACATACGGATCTTCACTGAAATACTCAAAATTGCGTCCGTTCAACGGATAGCGGTGGATATTAATTCCAGGTCCGAGCAGAGTGTCCACTTCGTTTGCAACCAGCTCTTTTCCTTCCATCACATAAAGTTCTTCCATCATTGGAATGTTAAACGAACATGCAAGCAGTGTTCCGATTGGAAGCTGTGTTGCCTTCAATCCGCCCTCCATACGGATACCGGAAGGTCCGTCTGCACAACAGGCAGCCGGGATTCCATATTCATACAGGCGGTCGCTGACACCTCCAAATGCGGATGCCGTACCCGGTGTTACTTTCGGGCTGCTCATTCCTTCCCCGCGCACGATCGTGGCAAGTTCCTCTTTGGTCAATTGCGCGATAAATGTATCCAAATCTGCTTTTCCCTCTGCAACATCCGAAAAACGGATTCCTTTGTCTCCGGTGATTGCAAGCTGCTCCGGCAAATGCGCCTCAATCCGTTCCTGTAACCGGATGGTCTGCTGCGGCACTGCCTCCTTTTCCTGCTGATAGCTTCCATCCTCCCGGCTCTGTCCCGGACGGATGCGCTCAAATGCTTCTGTCGGTGCGAGTGCTTCCTGCAGGGCTTCCGTCACACAAAGCTCTTTTACGATATATGCTCCTTTTCCATCCACATCTGCGATTTTCGTATTCCGCACACTATTACCCACATGGAATACGTAAGCACCTGCCTCTGATACATAGCAGGACTTGTGGCCTGCCACACCGGAATCATCATATGAAGCAAGATTTTTTACCGGAATGTGCAGTGTCATTTTCTGTTTTTCTCCCGGAGCCAGCTCCTTTGTCTTTGCAAATGCTTTTAATTCTCTCGCCGGTTTTCCAAGTTTTCCCTGCGGTGCCTGCACATAGACCTGTACGACCTCTTTTCCCCTGCAGCCTCCTGTATTTTTCACACAGATGGTAATCTGCACTTCTTTTCCTGCACATGTTCCATTATCAATCGATACTCCGTGACTGCCCCAGGCACCTCCGACTTCGGATTCTTCTGTAACCGTCTCTGCTTTTAAAATTTCAATGTCAAACTTCGAATAGGAAAGTCCAAAACCGAACTCATACATGACTTTTTCCGGGCAGAATGTCTCAAAATAGCGGTATCCCACATAGATATCTTCGGTGTAAAAATTGCGCACAGTGTCTCCGAAATCGTTCGCCGCCGGATAATCTGCCAGTGAACATGCGATCGTGTCCGTCAGTTTTCCACTTGGAGACACTTTTCCACTCAAAACATCCGCAACTGCATTTCCACTCTCCATGCCGCCCTGCCAGATATAGAGCACGGAACGGATATGATCCTTGTATACAGGATTCTTAAGCCAGCTCATGTCTATGATATTCGACACGTTCAAAAGCACTGCGACCTGTTCAAAATGCGCTGTCAGAACCTTCAGATTTTCAAGTTCTTCCGGCGTCAGAAGGTAACTGCCCGCCTCATTTGCAATATGATTGTGGTACAGATGGATTTGTAGTTGCTCGTGAATTTAAAGATGGCAACGAATTAATCGAAAATTTATTTACAAGAATTGTAGGACGTACATCATTTGAAGATATTTATGATAATGATGGGGAACTTATAGTTAGTAAAAATCAAATTATTGACGAAGATAAGGCCGACAATATTGTAGCTAATGGAATTAAAGAAGTTAAACTTCGTTCAGTTCTAGAATGTAAATCTAAACATGGCGTTTGTGAAAAATGTTATGGTAGAAACCTTGCTACAGGCAAAAAAGTAAATATTGGAGAGGCTGTAGGAATTATAGCTGCTCAATCAATCGGAGAGCCAGGTACTCAGCTTACAATGAGAACCTTCCACTCAGGAGGAATTGCAGGAGTAGGAATTACTCAAGGTCTTCCAAGGGTTGAAGAGTTGTTTGAAGCAAGAAAACCAAAAGGGCTTGCCTTCATTGCAGAAAATTCTGGTACAGTTTCACTAATTCAAAATGAAAAGAAAACTGACGTTGAAATTTTATCTGAAGATGGATATTCTAAAAAATACAATATTCCATTTGGTGCAAGACTTTTAGTATCAGAAGGAGATGTGGTTGAAAAAGGACAACAACTTACAGAAGGTTCCCTTGATCCACACGATGTACTAAAAGTTTTGGGAAAAGTTGGAGTTCAAGATTATATAACCAAAGAAGTTCAAAAAGTTTATAGACTTCAAGGGGTTGATATTAATGATAAGCACTTAGAAGTAGTTGTTAGACAAATGACTAGAAAGATTAAAGTTACAGATTCTGGTGATACTGAACTATTACCTGGAACAATGATTGATATATTTGACTTCGAAGAAGCAAATGAAAAGGTAAGAGAGTTTGGTGGAGAAGAAGCTACAGGAGAACAAGCGTTATTAGGAATTACTAAAGCTGCTCTTGCAACTGACAGTTTCTTATCAGCAGCATCATTCCAAGAAACAACAAGAGTACTTACAGAAGCTGCAATAAAGGGTAAAACTGATCCTCTTGTTGGATTGAAGGAAAATGTAATAATAGGTAAGCTGATTCCAGCTGGAACTGGTATGATGAGATACAGATCAGTAAAGCTTGATGTTGAAGAAGATTTAACTATGGATGACAGCTTATTAAAGGTAGAATAATACAATTCAAATTTATTGACATGCGTATGCTTAAATGATAAAATACGAGATGTGTGATTTTTAGAT
>OKDF01000387.1_pt1 | contig 16339 bp, 12 predicted proteins | sample 1613721 | NCBI WGS metagenome assembly OKDF01 (sample SAMN04436873, study PRJEB24849) | human gut metagenome | biome: human gut; feature: NICU; material: stool | host: Homo sapiens | place: USA: Saint Louis, MO | collected 2011-09-21
AATACCTCCGCCCGCAGCGTCGCTTCGCACATATCTTTAAGAACAAGGACATGGAAACCCTGGCCCGCCTGCAGGCCATCGCTGACCGCAACATCCGCCGTTATGGACTCATTGACGCAGAGGGCCTTGATGATGACGTGCTCGAGCGTGTGATGTCGGTTGGAGATGATCCCGAGGGTCGTTTTGCTCGCACCGTTCGAGATGCTGCCGAAACCACCCAGGCTAACAAAGAGGCCCAGGAGCACAAGCAGCACATTCTCGAATCCAAGAGCGGACATAAGGAGAAGTAGGACATGACTGCCCCTGAATCTAAAGGTACTGCCCCCACCTCTGAACCATTTGCTATCACGCTGGAGGTCGGTTCCTCCCTAGCAAACGAAACGGGCTCCTGGCGTACTGAACGTCCCGTCTACGTTCACAACCTGCCTCCGTGCAACAAGGCCTGCCCTGCCGGGGAAAACGTGCAGGAATGGCTGTACCACGCAGAAGAAGGCGATTACGAAGCCGCTTGGCGCGAGATTATGGTGAACAACCCGCTGCCCGCCACTATGGGTCGGGTGTGCTACCATCCCTGTGAAACAGCATGTAACCGCGCTCAGGTCGATGAAGCTGTCGGCATTAACGCTATTGAACGTTTCCTTGGGGACAAGGCGATCTCTGAAGGTTGGACCGTCCCCCTGCTCCAAGAGGAAACAGGCAAGAAGGTCCTGGTCGTTGGTGCTGGTCCTTCCGGCCTCTCCGCCGCTTACCACCTGCGTCGTGCGGGCCACACTGTCACCATTCGTGACGCCGGTCCCGAAGCTGGCGGCATGATGCGTTTCGGCATCCCCTCCTACCGCCTACCGCGCGGCATCCTACGTGCTGAAATCAAGCGCATTCAGGACATGGGTGTGACGATCGAGCTCAACTCTAAGGTGGAGAATGTGGCGGAAGAGATCGAACATTTCGACGCCATCTTCCTCGCAGTGGGTGCGCAGATTGGCAAGAACGTCAACATTCCTGCTGGTTCTGCTGCCACTATGGTCGACGCGGTGTCGGTGCTTCGTGATGTGACCGACGCTGATGCCGAGGAGAAGCCACTACTGGGACGTCGCGTGTATGTCTATGGTGGCGGCAATACCGCTGTTGACGTCGCCCGTACTGCCCGCCGCCTGGGAGCTTCGGAATCCGTCATTCTCTACCGCCGTACTCGTGATCAGATGCCCGCCCACGACTCTGAGGTTAAAGAAGCCGAGGAAGAGGGCGTGCTCATGCGGTGGCTGTCGACGGTGAAGCACGTCGATCAGGGCGAGATCAAGATCGAAAAGATGGAACTCGACGAGAACGGATTCCCCCAGCCGACTGGTGAATACGAAACGCTGCAGGGCGACTCTCTCATCATGGCGCTGGGCCAGGATGCGGACCTCTCCCTCATCGAAAACGATGACCAGATCGAGATCAGCCATGGCGTGGTGCAGGTAAGCGACCAGATGATGACTGGCCACCGCGGTATCTTCGCTGGTGGCGACATGGTTCCGTCGGAGCGCACAGTTACTGTCGCTATCGGCCACGGAAAGAAGGCAGCGCGCTACATTGACGCCTTCCTCCGCGATACTGAGTATCATCCGGCCCCTAAGCATGCTGATGCGTCCTTCGACCGGCTGTCCACCTGGTACTACGCTGATGCTCCTGTACAGGTTCGCGAGAAGTTGGAAGGCGCTCGCCGTGCCTCCACCTTCGACGAAGTTGTACTGGGCTTGGACGAAAGCTCTGCGTTGTTCGAAGCCCGTCGCTGTATGTCATGTGGTAACTGCTTCGGCTGCGACAACTGCTTCGGGGTCTGCCCCGATAACGCCATCACCAAGATCAAGCCTGGTGAGTACGAGTTTAAGTATGACTACTGTAAGGGCTGCGGTATCTGCGTCGAAGAGTGCCCCTGTGGCGCTATCGACTTTGTCCCTGAGCAAGCCTAATGTTGTCTTAGCTCACGTGGCTTAGAAGAGGGGTGGTTCTCTCCGTACGGAGGACCACCCCTCTTCCTATACGATTTTGTGTCGATAACGGCTGGTCTAGTTCAGTACCCGTGGTGTTACACCGAGTCGCTACTATTTTTTGAGCAAAGGCATCGGCTGCAGACCACCCGCTGCCTCCATCATGTTCACAAATTCCTGCGCAACAGAAGGAGCCACTGCGTAGTTCAATGTTCCCATATGACCGATTTCTGCGGGGTCGGGAATAACCGTCACGGCTCCAGCTTCCTGCGCAATAATGCCACCGGCGGCTCGATCCCACGGGTGCAATCCGTGCTCGTAGTATGCGTCAAGACGGCCTGCCGCGACGAAGCACAGATCGAGGGCCGCCGATCCCAGCCTCCGAATATCACGAACATGCGAAATGACCTGTGAGAACAGGGCGCCTTGCAAGGCTCGTTTTGAGGACGTGTAGGAAAAGCCCGTGCCCAAAAGAGTAACCCCTAAGCTCTCTGGATCATTGCAGTGAAGGCGCGGAGCTGTACGGGCACTGGACGGATCGGCCTGCGCCTGTTCTACGCTGATAACGCTTGCTCCCCCACCACGATGGGCAGAGAAAATTTCGCTAGCAACAATATTCGCGACTGCGCCGGCAACAACTTTGCCATTTATCGCGGCAGCAATGGATACCGAATACGCAGGAATCCCGTACAGGAAGTTAACAGTGCCATCGATGGGGTCAAGGACCCAGGTGACGGCGTTCTCGTCGCCAGTGAGGACTTCTCCCCCACCTTCTTCACCCAAGATAGAGTCATACGGACGCACCCGGGTGAGGAACTCACGAAGCACTTTTTCATTTTCTTGATCAACGATGGTGACGGGATCGCACTCTGTGGTTTTGAGCTGTTGTCCCAGGGCAGCAGCATTATCGGTGGTATCCTCAGCGAGCAATTCGGCACGGCGTTGCGCGACGAGCTGCGCAGCATTAACTGCCATCGTTACAGCCAGATCACGAAGTTCGGCAGGAGTAATGGGTTCAAACGTGGTGACGGCAGAATCAGCCATGGCACACATCTTTCTAACACGTTGTCTGTGCGGGAGGTGGTAGACGAGCAAAGAAAAGGTCGCTTTCTTCGAGAAGAAGGACAAGAATCCTCTTTCCTCTCGTCATTTCTATGCTACGTCTGGCAACAAAGCTGGCAGAACGAGGTTTGCATTTCGTAATCTTATCTGGAGCGATTCAGTAACGTCTAGCGCATTCACCGATCATCATGAGACGCTTAAGATACTGATAAAGCACCACACCTCACAGGCTTCTCCATTTCAAAGGAACACCATGGCGGAAAACGGTCTCCAGTCACAACTGCGCGGCTTCGGTGTCGACGTCGGCGGTAGTGGCATCAAGGGCGCACTCGTTGATCTCAATACCGGCCAACTCATCGGCGAACGTATTCGTATCGCTACCCCCCAACCGGCCACCCCTGATGCGGTTGCAGACGTCGTCGCCGAGATTACCCACCGCTTCGGCTGGGAAGGCCCCGTCGGAGTGACCCTCCCCTCCGTCATCCAGCAACAGACTGCACAAACAGCCGCGAACATCGATAAATCGTGGATCGGCACTGATGTCAAGGACCTATTCACTCGCCATCTGCCCGGGCAAGCGGTGACTGTCATCAATGACGCTGACGCCGCCGGCATTGCCGAGCTCTACTATGGTGCGGCCAAAGGCGCACAGGGTTTGGTTGTTCTCTTGACCTTCGGCACAGGCATCGGATCGGCTGTTCTGTACAACGGCATCCTTGTCCCCAACACTGAGTTTGGACACTTCGAATTGGGCGACGTGGACTCGGAAGTGCATGCTTCTGCAGCTGTGCGTGAGCGTGAAGACCTCACCTGGCCGGAATGGACGGCACGCGTCAATGACATGATCTGCGGCATGGAAAAATTCTTCTGGCCTGACCTTATTATCGCAGGTGGCGGTATTTCGCGTAAGCACGCTAAGTGGATGCCCAACCTCGATATTCGTACTCCTATTGTGCCCGCAGCACTGCGCAACCATGCCGGTATCGTCGGTGCCGCCTATGCTGCTGCTAACGGTATCTGCCCATAACCACATCAGTTCAGGAAGGAAAAAGACCAGCGTCAAGGCGCTGGTCTTTTTATTGAGTCCTGTGCAGTGTACGACACCCGCAGGCTGAGGGTTCGGCAATATTGTCAGCTAGTCGGTACAATAACAAGGCATGTTCTCCTCGTTTACTCGCGTACCCTAGGTACTTCTGGTAACGCGATGGAATCACTAACTGACTTTATGCTCGCATAGTCTCGAAAGGTTTTTTGTGGCAGCCTCTAAGAGCGCATCTACGTCCGCCTCCACTACTCCGGAGAAAAAGACGGCGACCCGTACCTCCAGTACACGCCGCCGCTCGTCGTCCTCTGCGGCATCCGCGAATACGGATGCCGCGACAGTAGATAACGCTGCAGAAAGCACATCTCCTGCAAAGAAATCGACAACTCGGCGAACCACTAAAGCTGCTGCTGCCAAGAGCGATACCGCCGCGAAAAAAAAGACCACACGACGCACAACGGCTGCCGCTGCGAAAGCTGCTGACGGTGACACTGCGACGGCAAAGAAGAGGGCTACCCCACGACGTCGTTCCTCTACCTCTGCCACGGAGACCTCAGCTACAAGCGAGGATACGACCGTAGCAAAGAAGACCACGCGAAAGCGCGCGAGTACTAAGACCGTATCGACTCGTAGCGCCAAGAAGACCACGCCCCGACGGGCCAAAAATGCTGCCGAAGAGGAGCTCAAGGCCGAGGACGCGCTACAGAACGATGAGGATAACTTCGATAACGACGAGCTAGATCTCGATGCAGATCTAGACGAGAACCACGATGATGATGATCTCGATGACGACGATCTGACCGATGACGATCTGAATCTGGATGATGATCTCGATCCCATCGATGACGACGTTGACGACGACGATGATGACGACGATGTTAACGATGTGGTCATCGAAGGCGAAGAGGATGACGAGGACGAAGAAGAGGCACCTGCCGTCGATAATTCGCCTGCCTCTCGAGTACTGTCCAAGACCTCGACCGGGCGTGCTGCGGCGAAGAAAAAGAAGCCTACATCGAAAGACTTTGTCTGGGATGAGGACGAGTCTGCAGCTCTTAAACAGGCGCGTAAAGATGCTGAACTGACAGCTTCTGCGGACTCGGTCCGGGCATATCTCAAGCAAATCGGCAAGGTCGCTCTGCTCAATGCGGAAGAAGAGGTTGACCTTGCTAAACGTATTGAGGCCGGTTTGTACGCGGACTGGTATCTCAAGCAACTGGAAGCGCAGGGAGAAAAGGTTCTTCCGTCACAACGGCGAGATCTAAAGCTTGTTATCCGGGATGGTAACAAAGCCAAGAACCATCTTCTCGAGGCTAACCTCCGCTTGGTGGTCTCACTAGCGAAACGTTATACCGGCCGCGGTATGGCCTTCCTCGACCTCATTCAAGAAGGAAATCTTGGCCTTATCCGTGCCGTCGAGAAATTCGACTATGCCAAGGGCTATAAGTTTTCCACATACGCTACCTGGTGGATTCGTCAGGCCATTACCCGCGCCATGGCAGACCAGGCTCGCACCATTCGTATCCCGGTCCATATGGTGGAGGTCATCAACAAACTTGGTCGTATCCAACGCGAGCTGCTGCAGGATCTGGGCCGTGAGCCCACTCCTGAAGAGCTTGCAAAGGAAATGGATATCACCCCTGAAAAGGTGTTGGAGATTCAGCAGTACGCTCGTGAGCCTATTTCTCTAGACCAGACTATTGGTGACGAAGGCGACTCACAGCTGGGTGACTTCATTGAGGACTCTGAGGCTGTTGTCGCCGTTGACGCGGTGTCCTTCACCCTTCTCCAAGACCAGCTGCAGGACGTCCTGGATACCCTTTCTGAGCGTGAAGCCGGGGTGGTTCGTCTTCGCTTCGGTCTCACCGATGGGCAGCCCCGCACGCTTGACGAGATTGGCCAGGTCTACGGTGTCACTCGGGAACGTATCCGCCAGATCGAGTCGAAAACAATGTCAAAACTGCGCCATCCTTCACGGTCGCAGGTCCTGCGAGATTATCTCGACTAGACCGTTCGAAGAGAACACTCGATTTGTCTGAATCCAGCAGACGGGTTCTGCAGAGGACTTAGGAAAAGAGACCAGCCATCAGGCTGGTCTCTTTTCTTAGGTCGTTTAAGCAGCGGATCGATACACTAACGGGATTTCCGCAGTGTGTCGTAAATTCGCTGGCATTCGGGGCAAATCGGAGAGTTGGGTTTAGGAGTCTGGGTTACCGGAAACACTTCTCCGCATAGAGCAACCACATGAGTCCCCGTGATCGCACTCTCCACGATCTTGTTTTTCTTGACATAGTGAAAGTACTTAGGGGCTTCATCAGTTGTTTTTTCTTCCAGGTCAACATCTGGGCGTTCTAGGACATCAGTAGCAGTACTCACATCTGTCATTGTGCTCTTTTTTCTGACGGCCTTCCACTCTCGCCAAACTCCACTTCCTACCGTGATAAAAGTCTGTGCCAGAATAATGAGGTGACTATTGCTTCGCCTATTCTCGAGACTCTTCGCTCCAGTTTCCACCGAATGAACTACACCATCGATGGGTTGCATGAGCTACTTGGTGACGATGCCTTTCAAGCGCTGTTCCGACACGAACCGGTTCCCGTGTGGCTAGCAACAGCCACTCCGCGGGAAGGAAAGACCGCTCCCCTAGCATCTCTCGTGCGCCTTCTCTTGCTAGGAGAGCCGCAGAGCGCGGAAGAGATCTCAGCACTCTTTTGCCTGGCGGGACATGATCTCGCTGATTTCCTTGACAGCGGACTCTTTCAGATGGAGGACAGCGGACTCTATCGTGTTGCGCTTGATGTGCGTCCCGTCGACACAGGCTTCGGAAATCACTGGGTATTCTCTGATCTTGACGGTGCACTGTTCCCTGCGGCCACGCACGAGGACCATGTCCTTGGTGTAGGGGAAGCATCCCTATCTCTCCTGCGTGCGACCCCACTAGACACTGTCGATTCTCTCCTTGACATTGGGACCGGGTGCGGGATTCAAGCACTCCATGGAAGCCACTATGCTAGGCGCATTATCGCCACAGATTTGTCACCTCGCTGCTGTGAGCTCGCGGCTGCAACTCTTGCGATAAATGGAGTGTCTGTCGTCCCCGAAGGCAGCCTCCTCCAGGAAAAAACTGTTCCTTCAGGTCCGCGTGCAGAGATACGACAAGCCCCGTGGTTTGATGCAGTAGCTGACCATGAATTCGATGCAATCGTCGCGAATCCGCCTTTTGTTGTCGCCTCCGAGAAGATCACCCATTCCTATAGGGACTCGGGTCTCGACCTTGATGGTGCGACCGAACTTATGGTGCGCCAGTCACCCCACTACCTTAAAGAGGGAGGGCATGCGACAATTCTGGGGGCATGGGTGCATGAACAGGATAAAGACTATAGGGCCCGCCTTGCCCAATGGGTACCTCCCGAGGGGGTCGACGTATGGATTGTCGAACGCGATTGCGTTGACCCCGCTCTTTATGTAGCGACCTGGATGAGAGATTCAGGCCGCGATCCTGCTGACCCTCGATGGAGAGACTACGCTGCACAGTGGCTTCGCCATTTTGCCGATCACGGTGTGGCCAGCATTGGCTTCGGCGTAGTGTTCATGCGAAAGACTGCAGGTCCGTCGACTGTCCTGGTTGAAGAACTCACTGCCCCTGAAGGAGATGCACTCGCCGCCGAATCTCTGTCACGCTGGGAACGGTGGGATAACCTACAGCAATGGTCGACCGAGGAACTGCTCTCGCAACGTTTCGCGCTCTCTCCACAAGCAGTATTCTTCGATACCGCAACCCCCTCGTCGGATGGGCAAGGAACACACATCTCTAGCTATTCGGTCTACCGCCGCGACATACCGAGCTTCCATCACGTTATCGATGAACCCCTCCGCACGGTTCTCAATGGACTGTGCCGAGACGGGCTTTCGGCCGGTGACGTCGCCGAACTCCTCTGTACGGTACAGGACTGGGACTGGAACATCTTCCGTCCCGCAGTGTGCTCCGCTCTTCATGCCCTCTATCTGCATGGGATCATCACCCTGTAATTAATTTTAGGTTTTGGGAACTCTTTTGGGGGCTCACGCGTTGAACTGAGTGAATCGACTTACGATGAGGAGGATCCCATGACCTCAGATAGCGCAACAACGGCGGTTGTTGATAGGACGCAGGAGCAGGACCTTGATCGCCCCTCTCAGACTGCCGACTTGGTACGTGTTTATCTGAATGCCATTGGTCGACGGCAGCTCCTGACGGCTGAAGAAGAAGTTGACTTGGCCAAGCGCATTGAAGTGGGCATCTACGCGGAACATCTTCTCGAGGAACATCCCCGCTATGGAGATACTCGTCGTGGACAGCTGCGAATGTTGGTGAGAGACGGGGAACTCGCTCGCCAGCAGCTTTTGGAAGCGAATCTCCGCCTTGTCGTCTCCCTCGCGAAACGATACACCGGCCGCGGCATGCCTCTCCTCGACCTCATTCAAGAAGGAAACCTTGGTCTCATCCGTGCTGTCGATAAATTCGATTACGCCAAGGGATTTAAATTCTCGACGTATGCCACCTGGTGGATTCGCCAGGCTATTACCCGCGGAATGGCAGAGCAGACTCGGACAGTTCGACTTCCTGTTCACCTGGTAGAGCAGTTCAACAAGATCTCTCGGATTAAGCGTGAGCTCAATCAACAGTTGGGACGTCCGGCAACCTGGGAAGAGATTTCCGAGGAATCCGGTATACCGGTCGAGAAGATTCTCGATCTTGTCGACAAAGCACGAGATCCCATTAGTCTGGACACCAAAGTTGGTTCTGATGATGATTCACCACTGGGATCGTTTATTGAAGATGATGGTGCCCTCGACGCTGTCGAATACACCATGACTCGTTTCATGGCGGAAGACGTCCATGACGTTTTGGGTGATCTCAGTGAGCGTGAACGTAATGTCATTCGCTGGCGCTATGGTCTCGCTGACGGTGAAACCCACACCTTGGACTTCATCGGAAAGAAATTCGGTCTGTCCCGTGAACGTGTGCGCCAGATTGAACGTACGGTGCTGGAGCGTCTTCGGGAAAGCGAAGACATCGAACGTCTCCGCGCCTATGCAAGCTAGCTACATCTCCGATAGCTACTAGCGAAAAGCTTCGAGATCCTGCCTAAAAACTCTTCTTCACGAAGGCGTTTAGGCAGGGTCTTCCTGCATTTTTGATTTAAGATAGGTATGGCTGCCCACACCATTATTTCGGTCTGCCCATAAAGGAAAAGGACTCTCACATGAAAGAGCTTGTCGATACTACCCAGATGTATCTGCGGACCATCCTCGAACTCGAAGAAGAGGGTATTAGGCCTCTCCGCGCCCGCATTGCGGAACGTCTCGAGCAATCTGGTCCCACAGTCAGCCAGACCGTGGCGCGTATGGAACGCGATGGACTTCTGACAGTTGAGGCGAGCCGAGAACTGCATCTCACCCCTAAAGGTCGCGAGATCGCGGTAGCAGTCATGCGAAAGCATCGCCTCGCCGAGCGACTGCTCGTCGATATCATTGGCATGGATGTAGCAGAGATCCACGACGAGGCATGCCGCTGGGAACATGTAATTAGTGAAAATGTCGAACGCCATCTTGTAAAGGTGCTAGACCACCCGCACCACTCCCCCTATGGGAATCCGATTCCTGGTCTTGACCGAATCTCCGCTGATGCGCCCGTGTCAGAAGACTACCCCCGTCTCACTGAGCTTGATCTCAGTGACGAACCACTCATTGTCACGCTGCGCCAAGTAGGCGAAATCGCCCAGACCGATCAGTACCTTGTCGATAGTCTGATCGCCAATGCGATTGGCCCCGGAGCCCGCATCAGTGTCAAAGAGAAAGATGGTGTCATTCGACTGTGCTCATTGGGCGGAGAGTGGATTACCATTCCTAATGACATGGCACACGCCTTTTATATTGAGCCTGTGAAGAGGTAATACATGAAACTCCTGGTTACCGGCGGCGCCGGATACGTTGGTAGCTGCGTTGCTACCGTTCTGGTGGAACGTGGTCACGACGTCACTATTGTCGACAACTTGTCGACCGGTACCAGGGAAGCAGTACCTGCGGGAACTCGCTTCCTTGAAGGCGACATCAAGGATGTTGCACACGAGGTGCTATCTGCGGAGTCGTACGACGGTGTTTTGCATTTCGCTGCTCGCTCTCTGGTCGGGGAATCCTGTGAAGTACCGGACCAGTACTGGCAAGGCAACGTTGTTACCACCCTGGCCCTCCTCGACGCTATCCGTGACAACGGCGTTCCTCGGTTGGTTTTTTCCTCGACCGCAGCTACCTACGGCGAGCCTGATGAGGTTCCCATTACCGAAGACATGCCTACCCACCCCACGAATCCATATGGGGCCACCAAGCTTTCCATGGATATGGCGATTACCTCCTACTGCAACGCCTATGGTCTGACTGCCACCTCGCTACGCTACTTCAACGTGGCAGGTGCCTACCTTGGAGCTGGTGAGAATCGGAAGGTCGAGACCCATATCGTTCCTCTCGTACTTGAAGTCGCCATGGGCTACCGCGAGAAGATTTACATATTCGGCGATGACTGGCCTACCTCCGACGGCACCTGTATCAGGGACTACATCCACGTCTTGGACCTGGCAGATGCACATATTCTTGCACTGGAGAAGTCTCCAGAAGGCCGTCATTCGATCTTCAACCTTGGATCGGGTGAAGGCTTCTCCGTCAAGGAAGTCGTCGAGGCCTGCCGGCAGGTCACTGGGCACCCAATTCCTGCCGAGGTAGCGGAACGCCGTGCGGGCGACCCTGCAGTCCTGGTTGCTTCCTCCGAAAAGGCTAAGCAGGAACTGGGCTGGAATCCGCAGCACACTGATATCACCGAAATCGTCAGCGACGCATGGGAGTTTACTCGTCAGCTTGGTGACCGCGCTTTCGCAGCGCACAAGGCTCGCTAGGCGCCTTCCTCCCAGAGGGATTCGGCAATTTCGTCGACAACTTTTCGTAGTGCCTTGGGCTCAATGCACATGGCCAGCAGCTGCTGCAATGACCGAATTTCAACACACTGTGGGTCGATGGTTGCTGCTTGGTCAAGCATAGTGCGTGCCCGAAAGCCGTCGCCATGGATGTAGTACCAAAATGCCAGTGTTAAGAGCAGGTAGGACCGCATAGCGAGATCGACGCTGGGGATAAGCTCCCACATCCACTCTGCCCACTGATCCGCATCACGGTCGGCCAGCAGTGCGATGAGACCATCAGCTCCTTGGCAAGACTCTATACTACGGAGAAAAAACTGGCGCATGACGACTGCGGATGGGGCCTGTACGGAATGTGTAGGGGTTGTCTGCAGAATCTGACGCAATTCTTTTCCCGAGGGGACGGAACGAAGGGCCAGGCTTTCCGCCCGTACTTCCCATTCAGCGAGATGGGAGAGATCCGTAGTTCGCGCAGCGACCCACTCTTGTGTCTCTTCACGGGACATCAGCGATGGTAGTCCCGCGGAAGAATGCTTCTTCTGGCGTTCAGGAGAAGTAGTTGAATCCGGTCCCGATTTGATGCTGTTGACTGCTGTTGATGCCCCACCAGTGGTCATTTCTCGCTGTTGCTGTGGCAGCACTGCTGCACCGATGCAGCCGGTAGAAACTGTTTCGATGGGGATGACAGTTGGAATTGGACCCTTATCTCCTGTGTAGAGAGAGACCCAGTATCCCCCCGGATGACAATGGCGGGCCATATAGAAATCCTTAATGATGAACCCAACAGAATAGGCTACCTCTTCACAGACTTCATCTATAGCATCTGCTTGGGCGGCCCCCTGCGCTGTCCAGTCTGAGCTAACTAGGATGATGACAAGCTCTCCGAATTCTCGGTCGGCAAGACGCCGCAGTGCGGCTGTTACTGTCCGTCGTGTCTCCCTTGTCTTACCCGGTTTCGGAATGTCGACACGCAGAAGCGGTCCGAGCGCATGAGTGACGCCGGAAGTGGTCATAACGACAAGTGAGTCACAGACATCGAATCCGAAGAAGTGCGGTAGCTGCGCGATGAGGTGCCCAGGTGAAGAAATGGTGTAATGCATACTGACACTGTCGCAAAGGCGAGGTACGTAAAGCCGTCAGCTCCTAGCGTCATCACGGACTAGTCCACAGTCACGAAAAGGTGTGGACAATACAAAATCCGTTGCTCGCTGGGCAAGCAACGGATTTTAAAGGGCTCTGCGGTGCAGGTTATTCGTCTGTTGAGTGATGTTTTGAGGGCCTGGCAGTAGTCGTTCGGGGAGACTGAGTCGATCTCGGCTTCTGGGTGGTAGGGGAACTACTATTGCTAGCGGATTTTTTGGCGTCTCTTTGGGTTGCTTCAGTGGCTTTCCGCTCGACTTCCGTACTTTTCTTTACGGCCTGTTGCAGGACGTCATCTACTTCTCCACGATTAACGGGACCACCAAAATTCATTCCCATTACCTCGACAACAACCTCCCCCATGGGGATTGCATAGAGAAGCTGTTCTTGCGTCGTACTACCGCGCAGATTCGTGGTCTTTGTCGTAATCAGATAGCCCACTGCCTGCGAGCCAGCAATTTCTGGCGCTTCTGTTTTCTCAACATAGACTGTCGAGGTCACCCCGTTTTCCTGCGAGAGGAATGTTGGGCATTGGTCGTTTTTGTCGGCCCATGCAGATACCGCAGTAGTGGGATCAGAGTTATTAATTACGACGAGCGTCAGCGAATGATTCTGCTTTGACGCCATTTGCATAGCAATCTGGTCATTTGCGGACCCAATGCGCCCCGCCGCCCCATTACACGAATTAGGGAAGTTCTCGACGCTAACACCAGCCCTGCCAACATCCTGGATTGCTTTACCGCGTTCTGACAGACTCAGTGTGCGCGCCGAATATCCACCGGGAAACTCAGTTCCACCGAGCAGGTAGTTTGCAGGATCGCGTAGAAACTCGGCCCAATCAACCCGGGGTTTCTTATGCTCCGGCACTTTGACGCCGCTCTGCCGAGATCCATCCCGGCCATTTGTTCCAGTCCGACCAGAACGTGCCTGAGAGGGCTCCGCTGCACCGCCGGGACGTTCCGTCGTTGCCCCGCGTGCTGCAGGCTTCTCCGCCTGTGTGTCCTCTGATCCACATCCGGAAACGAGAGATAGCGACAGTACGGTTGAAAGAGCGAGAGCAGCACGGGTTACCCGTGTGTGCCGAATCTTCATGATTCCTAATTTACCTGAGAGGTGCTCCTTATGCACGGGTTAGCTGCGGATTGGGAATGTCGACGGAGCGGCGTATGTTGACAAGAGTGTGTCCCCACCGGGATTCCAAACAAGTATGCTCGTAAGAAAGAGCGCTTCTTGAGACAGCTTCCCAGCAGCGTATTGCAGATTGCTGTGCGCTGCGCGAGTCTCGTCACTGGGACCCGCTACTCGACTAGGAAGGAGGAGACGATATGCCCGATTCTCTTCATCGACCGCAGTTCCCACGTCCGACACTTCCCGATGGTGTCGATAGCGTCCCGTTTGTACACGGACTTACTGGTTTTGTCGATGCCGGCAATACCGTATTTATCACCACTCAGCATCTGCTAGGTTCGCTTGAGAAGGAGCTGGTGGCGAACTTCACTGCTGATGCTGTTATCGAATACACCAATCGGCGCCCGGCAATGCTCATGCGTGACGGAAAACTGGAAGCTTTCCATCCCCACGACATCAAATTGTGGCTCCTCTACGACAACAACGGCCATCCCTTTTTCCTCCTGGAAGGCACCGAACCGGACTTGCACTGGGGACAGCTTTCTCGTGAGATTCTCGGTTTACTGGCGTCTTATGGAGTGAAAGAAACTGTCGGAATCTTTGCCGCCACAATGGGCGTTCCGCACACTCGCCATGTCCCCTGTTTGCACCATGGCTCACAACACTTCGAGGGAGAGGGAATCACGAATTGGGAAGGCTCTATGCGTTTCCCCGCTAGCTTTGATGCCTACCTCGATTATATCTTGCAAGAGGAACACTTCCGTATGGATGGCTTCACCGCACAGGTTCCTAACTACCTTGCTCAGTCGCACTATTCCCCTGCAGCTGTCCAGCTTCTGCATGCTCTTCAGTCTTTCTGCCAGCTTGCCATTCCCACTGGGGCTATCGAGAAGGACGCCGACGACCTTCTTACAGAAGTCAATGAGCAGATAGACGATAACCCAGAACTGGTCACTGTCGTCCGCACGATGGAACAAACCTATGACTCTTTCAAAGAGGAGCATGAGCGGAAAAAGACGGAGGAGGCGGACCTCAAGGTGTTCGCCGAAGACCTTATGAACTCCGAAAAGTTGGGCGCAGAGCTGGAGAAGTTCCTTTCCCAAGTTGATACCCGGCAGGATCCACCTGCGGAAGAAGGCGACGCATAGCCCGTGGATTCTTCGACCCCGACTCTGTCCAACTATCTTCCCGAACTTATAGATTGCCCTGTATCACTGCTGGATACGTCCGTCGTTGACTGTTTTGAACGCTATCTTGCCGATTCTGGCATCGACCCCTACCCTGCTCAAGCTGAAGCTTTTCTCACCATCAGTGCTGGCGATCACCTTATCCTTTCGACCCCTACTGGATCGGGGAAGAGCCTAGTAGCCATCTTTGCTCACTGGTGGGCGATGACGCATGATCAGGTCAGCTTCTATACTGCACCGATTAAGGCGCTCGTCAATGAGAAATTTTTCGCACTGTGCGAGGTCTTTGGATCCGAAAACGTTGGGATGATGACTGGAGACGCCACCGTCAATCCTTCCGCACCTATTGTGTGTGCAACTGCCGAGATCCTGGCGAATAAAGCCCTCCGCGAAGGCGAAAAGTGTGAGGCCGGGCTTGTAATCATGGACGAATTCCATTTTGTGGCAGACCCAGATCGCGGCTGGGCATGGCAAGTACCACTCATCGAACTCCCCCATACTCAATTTGTTTTGCTCTCTGCCACACTCGGTGACACGACACTGTGGAAAGACGGACTGTACGAGCGTTCAGGCCGGGTTGTCACGGAGGTTACTGGTGCGGAGAGACCAGTGCCCCTTACCTATCGGTACTCGCGCTCTCCACTCAATGAGTCTGTCCTGTCTCTTGTGAACGAGGGTTTAGGTTCCCTCTACATCGTGTTCTTTACTCAACGAGATGCGATCGGCTATGCCAACCAGCTGAAAGCTACTGCCCTTATCCCAAAGGAGCAACGTGCCCGCATTGCGGAAGCACTACGTGGGTTCCGATTCTCTACTAGTTTCGGAATTTCGCTGCGTACGCTGCTGCTGCACGGCGTGGGTGTCCATCATGCGGGGATGCTCCCTAAGTATCGGCGGCTCGTCGAACGGCTTGCCCAACAAGGCCTGCTCACTGTCATTTGTGGAACAGATACATTGGGAGTGGGCATCAACGTGCCCATCCACACTGTTGTGTTCAGCGGTTTGGCCAAGTTTGATGGTCATCGTCAGCGCATTGTCAAAGTCCGCGAGTTTCAACAAATTTCCGGTCGGGCGGGACGGGCTGGGTTCGACACTGAAGGCCTCGTTATCGTACAGGCTCCGGTTGAAGAAATTGACGCGCTGCGAGCTACTCGGAAAGGCCAAAAGCCGAAAAAGAAGAAGAAAGAACCGGGCGTCGTTAGCTGGAATGAGACGACTTTCGAAAAACTCACCTCTTCCCCTCCAGAAACCTTGGTTCCTCGCATGCAGATGACGGCGAGTATGCTACTTCAACTCATTGAGCGGCCGGGGAGTTTATTCTCAGCTGTCCGGCATCTCATCACACATAGTTATGTCAGCCGAGCACAACAGCGGAAACTTGCTCTCGAGGCATTTGCTCTCTTCCGCGGTCTAGAAAAGTCTGGTGTGGTGACACGCCAAGACGAGCCCTATGCGGATGGACGATGGGTTCACATTCGTGGTGATCTCCCCCATGAATTGGCACTCAATCAGCCGCTATCCCCGTTTGCCTTAGCCTATCTGAGCATTCTCGATGCCGATGCAGCCGACTACCCGCTACAGGTACTCTCCATTGTCGAGGCAATTCTCGAAAGTCCCTATCCGGTTCTCTACGCACAACAAAAGAAGCTCCGTCATGCCCGTGCTCAGCTACTTAGAGAAGACGGAGTGAGCTACCAGGAAATGATGGCCGAGCTTGATGAGATAACCTGGCCACAGCCGCTTGCGGAAGAGCTTTCCATTGCGTTGGAGAACTACCGAGAGGAGCACCCCTGGGCGCTGCAATGGGATCTTAGCCCCAAATCAGTTGTCCGAGAGATGGTGGAGAATGGGATGACTTTTGGC
>OKDF01000392.1_pt1 | contig 15926 bp, 13 predicted proteins | sample 1613721 | NCBI WGS metagenome assembly OKDF01 (sample SAMN04436873, study PRJEB24849) | human gut metagenome | biome: human gut; feature: NICU; material: stool | host: Homo sapiens | place: USA: Saint Louis, MO | collected 2011-09-21
AAGTATAGTTTGAAAGGAGCCCTTTTCATGAAACTAAATAAATTATCTTTGTCTTTAGCAATTACATTGGCCCTTGGTTCTACATTCAGCATGGCTCACGCTGAAACAACTGCGACTCATATAAAATCTGAAGTATCTAATGTGGCTACTAGAGCTGAGGTATCTGCTAAAGCGGATGAACACCGTGTTGATACATCTGTTAAAAACGATGCTAAACGTATTGATACATCCGTCAAAAATGATGCTAAACATGGTAGCACAGTTGTAAAACGTGATGCAAAACATGCTGATGCATCCGCTAAAAACGCTGCTAAACGCACTGATACATCCGTAAAAAACGATGCTAAACGCGTTGATACTTCTGTAAAAAATGACGTTAAACGCATTGATACTTCCGTAAAAAATGATGTAAAAGAAGATGCTGCAAAGGTAGAAGGTAAAAAAGTTGTAAAAACTAAAGAAAACTTACCTACTGGTGTATACCGTGACACAAAAGATAACTGGGCTCGCGATGCTATCCAAGCAATGACACAAGCTGGTTACCTTTCTGGTTATGCTGATAATACATTCAAACCTAGTGCACAAATTACTCGTGAACAAGCAGCTGCTATTTATGGCAAAGTGCTACAACACAACTTAAACGAACAAGAATTAGCAGAGATTGCAACAAAAGAATCCTCTACCTCCTACTCTGACGTGGAAGCAGATCGTTGGTCTAGCTCTGCTATCAAATTAGTTAGTGCTGCAGGCGTAATGGAAGGCACATCTAAAACAGCTTTCACACCTAGCAAAACTATGGACCGCGAACAATTCGTTGCATCTGCTGCTAGTCTAGCTAAAAAATTGAATCTTTCTACACCTGTAAAAGCAGAAAAAGTAACATTCAAAGACGAAGCTAGCATCTCCTCTGCTTACTTGGCAGATATCCAATACATGGCACAACGAGGCATCGTAGCATCTGGGGCAACAGAAAACTTTAACCCTAAACAACCTGTAACAAGAGCACAAGCGGCAACAATCTTGAACCGCATGCTTAATGGTGCTGGCCTTGCAACACCGAAACACAGTACAACTGAAGCTAAAGCTGAAACAACTGTAAAAGAAGATATAAAGAAAGCTGATACAGCAATCGAAAAAGAGGCCTCCAAAGTAAATAAAGATGCAAAAAAAGATATGTCCAAAACTGATAAAGACATGAAAAAAGAGGCAGAAAAGGCAGATAAAGTAGCCAAAGCTGAGGCAAAAAAAGCTGACAAAGACTTAAAGGGCAACAAAAATGCTGCAGTAGCGGAAAAAGCTGAGCCTACTCACACAGTTCGCCCTGTTCGTCGCAGCACACTAAAAGCACTTGATCAAAAACAACAAGCTGCATTAGAAGACAAAGTATTTTCTGAATTAAATAAAACTTATAAAACAGAAGATGCATTCCAAAATTATGGCGTAATGTACTGGCGTGACAATCAATTACACGTAGCTTTGAAAACAGACAGCGATATTTCCACAGTAAAAGCTAACCTTGCAAACCGTGGTGATTCTACTGTAAATAACTATGTTGTAGTTGAATCCTCCCAATACAGCCAAGCTGAATACGATGCAATCGATACAAACTTCCGCAACTACTACAACAAAAATGAAAAAGCAGGTACAATTCTAGCTACATTCCCTGATGTAGAAAATAACCAACTTTACGCAGTTGTATCTACAGCATCTAAAGAAACACAACAAGGGATCTCTAAATTATTCGGTTCCAAAGTAAAAATGACAGTAAAACGCTAATCGGCGTTACACTTAACCAGCCAAGGCAGCGTATACTCGATAGTACTACGCTGCTTTGTTGTATATCACTATGCATGCCAACTAATTGACTATGATGCGACGGATATAGCTTTTTATGCTGGTGAAAGTTTATATTCTACGGCTATCAAGCGCTAGCCTTTACCATGATTAGGAAGGATTTTTATGTACAAGAATACCCCTCACGCATTACGTGCCCTCGTACTCGGCACATTATTGACTACAACAGTCCTTGGTTTTGCTTCTGCAAACACAACCACTACAACTCATGCTCCTGCAACTACTGTTGAAGCCACTAAAATGGAAACAACTAAAGCACCAATGGCTAAAACAGATGCTACGAAGATGGAGACTACTAAAACAGAAGCGGCTAACGTCAAATCTACTAATACTGCCTCACCTGCAATTGTAAACACCTCTATTGGTACGTCTCAAGATATTCAAAAAATTCGCGCCCACATCTTTACAGATGTGCCTAGTGATTTTTGGGCAGCTAACTCGATTAGCACTGTAACAAAAGCAAACCTAATGAAGGGGTATTCCGATGGTACATTCCGACCTAACCAACCTATGACACGTGAAGAAGTAGCAGCTCTCTTCAACAATATCACGGATGATGGTACAGCCGCCTTTTTATCAAGTAAATTTAAAGATATTACATCTGACCGTTGGTCTGCTCTTGCTATTGAATCTGTAGCGCGCAAGAATATCATCAGCGGATATGGCGATGACACATATAAACCAGAAAAATATATGTCCCGCCAAGAGTTTGCGGTAGTAGCAGATAACTATATCCATTACTTAGGATATACCACTGAAGACCCAACAGTTCTTGATAATATAGCCTATGGAGACCAAAAATTTGTGGCTCCTTGGGCACAAGATGCCGTTCGCGAGCTTGCCTATCTTGGGTTCACAAACTACGCTCCAGGTACATTGTTTAACCCTGAAAAATATGTAACTCGTGCAGAAGCAGCGGAAATTGCGTACCGCATGACACAAACAGAACAAGCACTTGCCTTCCACAATACATTGTTCAAGCAACAAGTAGAAAACAAAACAGCTAATATCATCGACAAAGCATTAGGCTATGGCAATGATTTCACCAAATTCCGTCAAGACGGGGCCCTCTTCTGGGAGGCAGGCCAATTACATGCATCTTTAACAGATCAAAAGAAAACTGACCTCGTCTCCAACGCAATTACAGAGGCACATGATCCACAGCTAGATAGAACTGTAGTCGTATCAAAAGGTAAATTAAATCAGGCTCAACTAGAAGAGTATCAATCCGATGCCATCGCCCTTTACCAACAAAAAGAACCTCAAGGAAAGATCCTTTCCATCTCCCCAAATACTGATACGAGTGCCCTTCTCATTACCGTTGATTCTATTCAAAAATCGACGTTGAAAGCATTTAAAAAGAAATTCCATGATAATGTATTCTTACAATTACCACCGGAGCCGCTTACAAAGTCAGACGGAAACATTCAATTCCCATTACCACCGCGCGTAAACTATTATAACGACAAACAATAACATAGACAAAAAAGAACCGCCCCCTTAGGAGCGGTTCTTTTCACAATTAAACAGCTGTTACTATACACACATAATCGAATTTACACAGTTCGATTATTTTTTTGTTACATCATTTTCGCGGTCACGCAAGATACCAACTGGTACATATACCGTACCTGCGCTATGGATTGAATCCACATCTTGTTGCAAAATCATTACAACGGAATAATCATCTGTTGTGTAGAATTCAGTAGGCATTTTATCGATATTTACATCGCCACCTAATTTATCTTTCACATCTTGATTATTATTAATCGCATTTACCAACTCTTTTTTATTAAGACCACCAAGATCGTACAAGGATAATTGGCGACCTGTTGTGGTGTTAAATGTGAAACCTTTTACATAGTTTACACCATTGGCATCATGATCACGCATAGTATATGTGTGAATCAATACGCTGAAAATACCGTTTTTATCTGTTTTAACATCATAGTACATAACTACATTTGTTTTATCAGATTCTTTAGCATTTAACTTTTCTACATCATTTTGTATTTTAGAAACATACTTTTTGATGGTCGTATTGATTGCTTTTTCTACCGCAGGGCTAACAGATTTAACCTCTGGGAATACTAAATCCAAATGATCTGTAGTAGATTCCACAGGTGATACAGCAACCTCTTTGCGATCCATATAACGGTCCGCATTTGGAGCTACCACTTCAACTGCATTACGATCTACTTTAGACGCTTTAGAGCGCAACGCACGATTCTGCTCAGGTGTAGCAGTACTAGAAATACGATATGTTAAATCATTACGATTTACACGTTTCGCATTTGTTTGATTTGCTTGTACATTTACAGTATCTTGCGTTACAGGTATTACTTCGCTTGCTGCGAAGGAGACTACTGGCAATGCAGTAGCCATAATGATGAGTACAGACTGTTTTAATTTCATTGTTTAACCTCTTATTGTTCTTGCTCAGCTTTCATAGCAAGAGCTTCTTCTTTATTGAACTTGTGTGTAACAACACGGCGAACAAGATAGAGACCAGCGAATATGAATGCAAGCAATCCTAACCATTGTGCTGTGCTTTCAAATTCAGGACCTACTAATTCAAGTGGAGCTTCCCCACCACCAGTTGTAACAGACAATACAATAATAACAGCTATGATTACACCAATCAAGCTTTCACCAACGATCAGACCAGAAGCAAAGAGAACACCACGGCGGTTGGATTGCTCTACATCGTAGTCAGCAAGCTCACCGGCACGCATTTTAGCACGAGCTACAAGATAACGACCTACGAAGTAGCTGATGAAAGAACCAATAATAAGCGGTACTTCTAAAGTAGGTGGTAAATAAATACCCATACCAACAGCCAATGGAGGCAATGTTAAGGTTGCAGTTGTGCTCTTGAGAATCAAGTTGACGATAATCGCCACAACACCAACGCCAACACCGATTAAGATATAGTCCCAATCCATGCTAGAGTTGAAGATACCTTGTGCAATGGTAGTCATCAAAGTCGCTTGAGGAGCAGATAATGCAGCACTTGGATCCATTTCGGCACGTGGTAACGCACCTGTGAAACCGTATGCTTGGTAAAGTAAGTTAAGAACTGGAGCAATTGCAATGGCACCAGCTACAGACCCAAGTAACAAGGCAATTTGTTGACGCCAAGGTGTAGCACCAACGAGTTGGCCAGTTTTCAAATCTTGTAAATTATCATTAGAAATAGATGCAATCGCAATAACTACGGATGTCATAAAGATAGCCATAGCAGTAGCGAACTGAACACCTTCTTGTGTAGCAAATAAATTATTTTCCGCTGCGATAAAGTATACAACTAAGGAAGAAATAATAGTCGCTAAAATACCGATACCAGAAATTGGAGAAGCAGATGTACCGATAAGGCCTGCCATATAGCCACATGCTGCAGCTACGAAGAAGCCAATCAATAAAGCTACTACGATACCTACTACAACGAGTGTCCACATTAATCCTGCACTAATAGGTACGACAGATACGAAATCCCAGAATGTAAATACTAAACCAATAAGAATAAGTATGAATACACCTAAAACGGATTTTGTACTCATATCTGTATCCATACGATGCAATTCACGTTCTGCGGAACTGCTATTCATGGATTTAACAGAAATTTTCATACCTTCGATGATAGGTTTGATTAAGGTAATCAAAGTCCAAATCGCAGCAATACCAATAGCACCAGCACCGATGAAACGAACTTTAGATTTCCAAATAGCCATTGCAAACTTGGCAGTAGCACCGCCATCTGGAGCAAACATGTTAGTGAAGTAAGGCACGAAACCAGCCCATGCGATGAGTACACCGACGAGGATAGCGATACCAGAGGCGATACCGATAAGATAACCAGCACCTAACAACGCTGTAGAGAAGCCCAAAGGAATTTGAGTAATCCCTTTACTACCTACAGGGATCCAGAAGCTCATGCTATCGCCAAGCACCTTAAAACCATTTGCACAGAGGCTAATAAGACCAGCTACAAAGCCACCGGACACGATGTCTGTCATACCAGAGCTAGATTGAGGACCTTGTTCACCATTGTGAGAGCCAACCTTCAAAATTTCTGCTGCTGCACGACCTTCAGGATATGGTAGATCGCTATTCACTACCATGGCACGACGCAATGGAATGGTGAATAATACACCTAGAGAGCCACCACAGGCACAGAGCAGGAATGTTTGCCAGAATGGAAAGCCATTCCAATACCCAAGCATGAGTAAACCTGGCAAAATAAAGATAATGGCGGACAATGTACCAGCGGCAGAAGCCTGCGTTTGTACCATGTTATTTTCAAGAACATTAGAATCCTTGAAGAACCGTAAAATTGCCATTGAAATAATAGCTGCCGGAATGGATGACGAGAACGTCAAACCTACCTTCAAACCGAGATATACGTTAGATGCTGTAAAAATAACAGTAATCAATGCACCAAGTAGCATCCCACGTAACGTCAGTTCCGGCAGATGAAGGTCATGGCTCGTAAAGTCATGTTTCATAAGTACTTACCTCCTCTGTGAAATCATAAACTTAAAACAATATACTAAGCTACTTCCATTTTATCGTGTTAAAGCGATGATTTCAATATATATGCGACATTTATAATGTATACATATGAAAATTATAAATTTAAGTTTCCCACAAATATCTTGAAAGGTCTATTCTGTATCCAAAACACTTTATTAAGCGTGGTAGCCCTCCAAAAGCCTCCAAAGCTATCCACCCTGCTTCGCGGAGCCGCTAAGTCGTTTTTGGGCTATCGCCTTCTCCCTCTCAGATCAGCATTATATAAAACACATATACAAATAAAATATAAATCATCACATATATATATATTGTAGGAAGGAGATAGGTGTATATGCGCATTATGCATATACACCTATCAATTATATGAAAATAGAAATCATTCTCTTTTATTCTGTACAAATATACAGGATTTTATATAATTAAAGTACCGACAATAGAGTCGGCATGTCTTTTAAGGAGGTTGTAAACATTATGGAAACAAGAATTGAATATGATTCAATGGGACCAGTCGAAGTCGACGCTAGACGAATTTACGGACCTCAAACGCAACGCTCGTTCAATAACTTTAAGATCGGTGACCACCGTATCCCTATTGAGCAAATCAAAGCGCTTGCGCTTGTAAAAAAAGCATGTGCTTTAACCAATGCAAAGTGTGGCGCAGTAACTGAGGAAAAAGCGAAACTCATCGCTCAAGTAGTAGATGAGATCGTGGACGGCAAATGGGATGAAGAATTTCCATTAGCTGTATTCCAAACAGGTTCTGGCACACAAACGAATATGAATGTGAACGAGGTAATCGCTCACCGGGCTAAACAGTTAGATGAAAGCAATCCGCTTCATCCTAACGACGATGTAAACCGCGGCCAAAGTACAAACGATACATTTCCTACGGCAATGCATATCTGTGCGTACTTTGAAATTACAAAACGCGTAATTCCTGCATTGGATGGCCTTATCGAATCCTTTGAAAAATTGCAAAAAAAAGGAAAAGGCTTGCAAAAAGTTGGTCGTACACACCTACAAGATGCTACTTTCATCATGGTGGACCAAGAAATCAGTGCCTTTGTGGACGGTCTAAAAACTGCCAAAACTATGCTCGTTCAAAATGCTGACCACCTCCTCGACGTAGCCCTCGGCGGTACTGCCGTTGGTACAGGTGTGAACACGCCTAAAGGCTATCTAGACGTTATGGAAACTGTATTACCAGAGGTAACAGGCGCTCCATTCCGCGTGAAGAACAACAAATTCCAAGGACTTGCCCTCAAAGATGCGTTCATGATGGCTCACGGGGCACTCAATACGTTAGCTACTACACTATTCAAAATCGCTAATGATGTTCGTTTCTTAGGCTCTGGCCCTCGCTGTGGCTATGGCGAATGGCATCTTCCTGAAAACGAACCGGGCTCCTCCATCATGCCAGGCAAGGTAAATCCTACACAATGTGAAGCCTTGACCATGGTATGCGCCCAAGTATTCGGCCATAATACGACTATGACACTCTGTGCAGGTAGCGGTGCATTCCAATTGAACGTGTACATGCCTATCATGATCTATGACTTTGTTGAAAGCTGTCGCCTCCTTGCAGATGCTATGAATTCGTTCACAACACACTGTATCGACGGCGTAGAATTTGTGCCTGAAAAACTCAACTTCTTCGTAGAACAATCTCTCATGATTGCTACATCCTTAACACCATATATTGGCTACGACAAGAGCGCTAAGGTGGTAAAAGAAGCGTACAAACGCGGTTGCTCTATTAAAGAAATCATCTTGGAAGAAAAACTCATGACCGAAGACGAATTTGCTGAAGCAGTTCGCATGAAATAAAATCTCTCTCATATCTATGACATATCTGTAACATCCTCTCATACCTCAAATGAACGGAAAAAGCCCCGATACATTATGTATCGGGGTTTTCTATTTATTACGCCACTCCATCAAAGAAAGTAATGACTGTAATTTCTCGTGGGCAGTTGATACGGATTGGGAACCAGTGTCCTGTGCCATTATTAACGTAGCACACGCTTTGTTCTTCTACATAGCGACCTTTTGTATATGGTGTGCCCGTTGGTACTAATGGCATGCCCATGAATACGATTTGACCTCCGTGTGTATGACCAGATAGAGTCAATGGAATTTTACGTTCAATAGATTCTTCGAAGAATTCAGGGTGATGGGCCAATAGGATAACAAAGGCATAGTCCGGAATTCCGGACAAAGCTTTGTTAATCATCGCTTCTCGGTTATCCTTTTTACGATCGTTATCGTACGCAACGCCCGCAATATATACAGGTTGTTTACCACCCATGATTTGAATATTACTATTCACGAGAATATTCATAGGTGTATTTCGTTTAAGTGAATCCAGTACCTTATTTACATCGTGATGATACTCGTGATTTCCCAAGATAAAGTCAACACCATCAGGGATTTGTTTTGCGAAGGTTGTCAGTCTTTCACAGACTTGCGGCAACCATGCAAGCTTATCAATGAGGTCACCAGTGATAACAACGCGATTAGGCTTTTGTAAAAGCGCTAATTTCAGGATTTCATCAAAGTCATCTAAGTCGATACTCGGTCCTATATGAATATCACTAAGTTGTACAATTTTATAGTTTTTCAACCCAGGTGGTAGGTTCGTGTAACCAAAGCTTTCATGAGTTACCACTACCTCTTGTTGACCCGCAAAGGCAGCATAGCTAGAGCCACCGATAGTAGCCATCGGCACTATAGTTGCAGCAGTTCTAAAGAAGGCGCGACGCCCCGTTCTATTTTCCTCTGGTGTTTTGCCCCAAATCTTATTGATTGTCCAATATAATAGACTAAGTATGATAAATACAGGAATCGCTAGGAATACGCCAAAGAGGAATCCGTAGCTTTCGGTACGGAACATATTCATCAAAGGATAGTACATCGTACCATATAAATCCACTTGATTGAGTATATAGTATCGGATAGCAGCAAACCACGCACCGATAATGATTATATAGCCCACCCAGGCAGGCCATTTCTTTTGGGGCTTCCACAAGTTGAGGAATAGAGCCCAAAATCCTACCAACCCTATTAGGAGGATGGCAGAAAAAGTAATATTAAATAGAATTCTCATTCATTACTCCTACAAATTATTTTGCGATTTCCGTCAATTTACCATGAGGACCCGCCCAAGCATAGTCGGAGAACTCATCACGCTTGATGAGCATCCAGTCCTTTGGCAATTGCTGTTGGATATCTGCAATCGATATATTATTCGCATTCCCTGTGTACGTTAAATCACCGCGGAATGCTTTCATAAACCATTTTCGGTGAGAGAAAATATGTGTTATTTCTTTCACAAGTACTGGTTGCAAAGATAACTCAAAGCCAAGGGGCTGAACTAATTCCTCAAGGCCTCGTTCTCCGTCCTCAAAGGCAGATACCATTTCCACAGATGGAAATTCCCACATGGATCGTAAAAGCCCACGATTTGGGCGCTTATGCAATAAGTAATATTCCCCATATTGCAAAATACCTACAAACAGAGGCACCTCTACTACCTTTGTTTTCTTGATGCGCACAGGCAGTTTATCTGTATCCTTATGTTGATAGGCAGCGCACATATTTACAATAGGGCACTCTCCACAGCGTGGAGTTTTTGGAATGCACACGGCAGAGCCAAAGTCCATCAAGGCTTGGTTAAAATCACCAGGTCGATCGTGCGGCAAGGTTTTCTCCACGATGGCTGTAATAGTCTTTTTACCCTTAGTGCTTAAAATATCGTCAAAGATGCGATATAGACGAGCATAGATGCGCAATACATTGCCATCTACAGCCGCTTCTGGTTCGTTGTACGCCATAGATAGTACAGCCCCAGCCGTATAAGAACCTACGCCCTTTAGGGACTCCATGGTTTTACGATCGTGAGGCACGATACCGCCGTAATTTTCAACTACGTCCTTTACACCGAGGCGCAAGTTACGAGCACGGCTATAATAACCAAGCCCTTGCCAAGCATGAACCACCTCATCTTCGGAAGCCTTTGCCAAGTCTTCCAAAGTTGGGAATAGACGCATCCAGTTGTCGTAATAAGGCTTCATCGCCTCAATGCGCGTCTGCTGGCTCATCACCTCGGAAACCCAAATCTTATAAGGGTCCCCACAATCGCGCCACGGCAACTCCCGTTTATGCACATCATACCACGCCAATAGCTGTGGTACCCACTTTGGGTTCTTTTTATCAGTCATATTACCTCAAAATAGTATAAATTATGGAGCATATTACCACTCTCATGGTCATATAGCCCCTTTTTACATTTTAAAATCCACCAAACCATCATCTTGATGTTAGTAAATTTATGTTAATAATTAAATAGGTATACACTAAAATTCGTCGGCATAGTATAAAGAATACCTATATTCGACAATATAACGCAAATAATCTATACGTATCAGCCATTAATATACAGATCGATGCGCGCCAAGTGTTCGCTTTCAAGAACAGTATCAACAGTGGTCAAATCCATCTTATCCACCATATTATTATCTCGTCCAAACACGATAGGTCCTTTTAATTTCTTACCTTCTAACAACATCGGCAACCATCTGCGGTCACCATCCCACATATGTTCATAAGGAATTTGATTTGGTTCTAGCCAATGAGGCTCCATTTCGTCTGTTTCCTCTACATCGCCTGTGAAAGCACGCAAGAAATACACATAACTCACGTGCGTTAAGCTTTCATCAAAAGGAAATTGAAAATCAAAAGCCGCTACACATTCTAAGTCTTCGACACGTCCTTGAAGGCCAGATTCCTCAAATAGTTCGCGAATGGCACACTCTCTGAAACTTTCACCATCATCCAGTTTACCGCCGAAACCATTATATTTATCGGCCCCAAAACCACGTTTTTTACGACCTAGCAGTATACGATTTTGTTCATCAATGGGAAATACTAGCGTCGTCGGTTTCATGGGACCTCCTTAATCATAAAAATAACACTCTATTATTATACCATTATTTTATGTACGAATGCCTTAGTTGTGGTATGATTAAGAATATAGATTTTCTTGCAAGGAAGGAGGCACTAGATGAACAAACCACTTAGATTTAATATCGAATTAGGGCGCACAAAGCCCGTCAATATTCGCAATGAACAAGTGCGTTGTCCCTTCTGCGATCGTTCCAAATTAACAGATATCCTAGATACGTCAGGTCATATTATATGGCTCATGAACAAATATCCAGTCTTAGAAAAAACTTGGCCTACCGTTATTATTGAAACGGAAACTGACGAAGGCGAGTTTTCTACCTTACCTGCGGACGAAGCGGCTCACATTCTCCAGTTTGGTCTCGATAAGTGGCGCGAAACTCGTCAGCGTAAAGAGTTTAAATCCGTACTCTTCTTCAAGAATTACGGCTATATGTCCGGCGGTTCTATTCGCCATCCACACAGCCAAATTATAGGCCTTGAGAATTACGATTATCACAAAGATATTACGGTTCAAAATATGGAGGGCTGGCTCTTACACGAGGATCAGGATGTGCGTATCACCTTGTCCACCCATCCAATTATCGGGTTCTTTGAGTACAATATTCGCTTCAAACCAGATGCGCCAATTCGTGCTGTAGCCCTTCGACTACAGCAAATTTTGCGCTATGTATTGCACAGTGTAGCCAACTTTAGCCAGTCTTATAATTATTTCGTATACAATCTTGAAGATGGCTATGATTACATCAAGGTAGTAGCTCGTTATGTAACGACGCCCCTCTATGTGGGCTACAAGATTCCTCAAACTTGCGATGAGGAACGAGCTGCAAAAATCATGCACGATATTACACCGTACTTCCATGCAACCAAATAGTTCTGAATATAAATAGTTCTGACCACATATAATTTTGAACATGTATGATTATAATCATACATAATTTGAAAGGATTTTTATGAAAGTATTTGCCATCGGCGACCTCCATCTATCTGGCAATCCTCCCACAAAGCCGATGGATATTTTTGGTCCACACTGGAATGATCACTGGGCCCGCATCAAAGAGCATTGGAATGCCAATGTAACAGATGAAGACATCGTTTTTCTCGTAGGTGATATTAGCTGGGCTCTCCGCCTCGAAGACGCTGCTTATGATTTACAAGAAATCGCATCCATGCCTGGTAAAAAATATATGATTCGCGGCAATCATGATTATTGGTGGGCATCAGCAAACAAGATGCACAATCTCATGGGTGATGCTATTACCTTTATACAAGGTCACGGCACCGCGGAGCTCATCAAAACCGAAGAAGGCCCTCGCCTTATTGCATTCGGTGGAACACGCGCCTATCTCTGTCCTGGAGACTCACACTTTTCACCAGAAACGGATCAATCCATTTACGAAAGAGAATTAATGCGTACCGAAGCTGCACTACAGGAAATGGATAAGGCAACGGCCTATTTATCATCAACATCTGATTTAAGTATAGATATAGAGAATATTCCTGTAACAAAATTATTATTACTACACTATCCTCCATTCAACGAGTCCAACGCACCTTCGGGCTTTACGGATCTCATGGAGCAATATAACGTAGATATCTGCATTTTTGGCCACTTACACGATCAAATTTCTTTTAACCGGATTCCAAAGGAATTTGATACGACAAAACTAGAATTGGTATCTGCAGACTATCTAGATTTTAAGCTAAAGCAAATTATCTAAGGAGAGACCATGAGTCGCATTCATAAAGAACATTTACAAGCTGGCTATATCTTTGGTGACAATGTTAACCAAGAATATATTTACTTGCCTTCTGGTGAGGTAGGCACGGAGCATCCGTTAGCAGTCCTAGAAACACCAACGAAGCGCGAAGATATCACATTGGACGAAGCAGTCCATATGATTGATACCCTAACGCTAAAACGTTGTAGCCACCCTACACTAGGTAAAAAATCATTTTAATAACGCCATCAATAATGTAATTAATTGAACAAAATAATAAAATAGCGGATAGCTGACTATAATCTGCACTCCAGAAAAGGATCATAATTTATGATTTCTGAAAGTACAGATTGTTATTAAATCAACTATCCGCTAGATGAAAAGAGGCTGTTTATCACAGCCTCTTTTGTTTTTTCTTTAGTTTATAAAAGAACTATTTTGTTGCCTTCCTTTTAGTGTAAAAGGTTATTTCATGGCAAGTAATTACTTCGCATTTCGCTCGATATGACTGCCGTAAACGTCTCTGTAATCATTAGTTTGCTTATTGTCTTTATTGTTGACGCGAAGTCGTTCTACCTTATGACGGTCATTGTCTTTACCAGAGATTCGATCTACACGAGTGCGATCTAGGTCATGAAGACGAGCCAATTCAGGATTAAATTCGTTAATTGCGCGCCCCATTTTGCCATCAATTGGTGCACCCAATTGTAAAGCACGGTAAATAATCGCAGCATATTCATAACGAGTCATCGCACGATCGCCTTTAAATTCGCCATCAGGATAGCCTTCAACAAGACCTTTATCAGCCAAGTCTTTTACATATTCATAAGCCCAGTGATTAGCTGGTACATCAGGGAAGTTCACATCTTTCATTTCATACTGAGGAGACATTCCCATGGATGCTTTCATTTGTTGAATCTCTACATTTTGTGCTTTCACAATGGCCTTTAAGTCCTGAACCTCTTTAGCCAAAGCTACTCTGGATGTAGATACGCCATTTTTCTGACCTAATTTCACGCTAACACCGGCATTAACCATGTTTTCACCGTTGCCCATAGAGCCAGCTACGCTGAACATAGTATCTTCATTTGGTCTGTAGAAAGCACCTAATGCCATAGCATTTTCACCGGCATAGTTACCATAACCGGCTGCAAAGTTCCATTTATCATCAGGATCAAAATCCAATGGATGAATAGCCGCTAATGCAGCCGCACCAGCACCAACTTTTCCTATTTTGCTATTTAATAGGTTCACACCATTACTAATACCGCTAGTAGCTTGATACAATTGGCTACCGTTAACGGCATCTTTAGATGTAGCGGATACTTCACCATCGGCTACATTAGTGATTTTATTGCCACCATTATTTAGACCTTTATTGTCCAAAGAAACATTACCAAATTTAACTTTATCTACAGATACTTTGTAATCAGTACCACCAGCAGCATTTGTGCTTGTAGTTACAGTTACATTATTACCTGCAGAAATGCTAGTATGTTTTTTAGCTTCTTTTAATGCTTCTGTGGCTAAAGTCTTATTATATTCAATACGACGTTCATGACTTTCGATACGCTCACTATGATTTTCAATTCGAGCATCATGATTATCAACACGATTATCTAAATAATCTAAACGCTTATCTTGATTGTCAATACGTTTTTCTTGATTATTCATACGTTCAGTTTGATTTTTTAATTGAATGTCATGATTTTGAATTTGATCTTCATGACGAAGTAAATCAGCATCTTGACGAAGATTTTCTTTAGTTAAACGAGTAATTTGATTATCATGATTTACAATTAATTTATTATGTTTTTCTAATTCTTGACTATGTCCATTTAAAATATCTTCATGTTTTTGTAAGACATCTGTATGATCTTTTAATTTTCGTTCATTTTCGGCAATTTTTTCTTTATTTTTATCGATTTCATTAATATTATTTTGAATTAATGTATTGTGATTATTAAGAATTCCGCCCACTGTATTTGCTACTGCATATAATTGACTACCATTTATAGCATCCGTGCTATCAGAAGATACTTTCCCAGATGCTACATTAATCACCTGACGTTCTTTACCAGATGCACCAACACTCGTAACGCCGTTACGAGCTGACCCTACCCCAGCAAAGCCGGAATAGTTAATACCATTTATATTAGCTTGTGTTTCTGTTGTGGCAGCTCTATCGGTAGATGCATTGCCTAAGAGAACACTATTTCCTTGTGTCGACGTCACATTACTGCCCAGTACATATGTATTTGCTTGTGCTACGTTATTACTAACCCCAAAAGCACCAGAATCAATGCCAGAAACAGAATTACTGCTACCAATTCCAACTCCACCACGTGCAGTAATCGTATTACCTGAACCTAGTGCAACAGCATTTGCAGCACCAGCATTAGCATTATTACCTACAGCAGTTGCACTCTCTTCAGCTTTTGCATTATATCCAACGGCTACTGAACGATTTCCCTTTGCTCTAGCATCATTACCATATGCTGAAGAGAAATTACCAGATGCCTCAGCATTAAATCCAGTAGCGGTACTTGAAATACCACTAGCCTTTGTACTATTGCCAACCGCTGTAGAAGCTTCAGCAGATGCTTTAGCGGATGAACCAAAGGCATTTGAATTACGGCCTGAAGAAACTGATCCATGACCTATTGCAGTAGCATTTTCACCTTCTGCTCGTGCACTCCGACCAATAGCATTAGTATTATTAGCAGTTGCCTGTGCACTTCGTCCGATAGCTAGTGAAGTCTCACCAGATGCGGTAGAAGACTGTCCTACAGCAGTTGAATAAGAGATGCAGATCGGAAGAGCGGTTCAGCAGGAATGCCGAGACCGATCTCGTAT
>OKDF01000397.1_pt1 | contig 15744 bp, 9 predicted proteins | sample 1613721 | NCBI WGS metagenome assembly OKDF01 (sample SAMN04436873, study PRJEB24849) | human gut metagenome | biome: human gut; feature: NICU; material: stool | host: Homo sapiens | place: USA: Saint Louis, MO | collected 2011-09-21
AAGCCGGAGTCAGTTCATTGAGCTGCGGCCAGCGATAGTCTGCCATCCCCTGCTGAGTCGTTTCCTCCGGCGGGGACGTGTGCCGGGTGGCCCTTGCGGGGGTTCTCTATCGTCCGGGGCTATTTAAGCATTGTTTATCTGTCGTTTTAAAGCTGGGGGGTGACGGGTTCATCTGCTGATGGAATGCTGGTTGACAAGAAATATGGGCTGTACTGTAGTTTTCTCCATAAAAGTAAGGGTAGCCTTACTTAAGTAAGGCATACTATCAGGCTTTTCTTAGTTGGCTAGACCATAACTTAATGTGATCTTTATCACACTCGGCGTGTCTTTTCTTGATTGCTTCTGCTCGTGACCTTGGAAAAGAGGAGTCAGTACGCCCTCCCCCACGACAAACTCACTGAGCTGCCCTAGAAAGACTATTTAAATACTCGCGATGACCTGCATAACTTCGCCTATTATTGGTAACTAGCCAGGAACACTGTGATTGGATATTGGGAATATATCCACATAACACTCACGGGCAGCGCCTACATGTAACACTGGGGCCTGAGCCTGGTCTGTAGTTCGTTCGGCTACAGATGTCATTTCCCTCTTGGCTCACAAGCCAGAGGCACCTGTTAGGAAAGTAGTGTGAAGACACGTATTGCAGCCGGTCTGGTGTGCCTCGCTGCTGCTCTAGGCCTGGGTGCCGGCGCCGCTAACGCCGCCGAAGCCCCCGCCGAGCAGTCGCCCGCCATTGCCGGAATCACCCTTGATATGCCTACGGTCGATCTCCAAACTCCGGAAGCACCTGCCAGCCCCCTCCTCCCGTCCACCCAGGACGTGCTGAAGTTCATGGCTGATAGCCTCGCCCTCGTGGGTCGCGACGTTCTGCAGCCTGCCGGTGCGCAGAGCATTCACCTTCCCTCCGTTGTTGGCTCCCTCACCGAAAAGGGTGACGACGCCAACAAGAAGTCCGATAAGTCCGACCTCAATGGCATTGGCGACCAATTCGACGGCTTCTGGAAGGGAATCCAGGACACCCTGGGAGGAATTCCAGTTATTGGCAAAGCTATTTCAACCCCCGTCAGCGCATTGCGCGGCAGTGACCCGTGGACCAACGACATTACCCGCGTCCTCCTCACCGTAGGAATTTTCCTCGCCCCGCTTAGCCCGCTTGCCGGCCTGGCTCTCGGCCTTGCCGCTGCTGCTGTGGTTGCCGTCGTCGCGTTCGTTGTGGTCGCCGTCCCAGTTCTCGGTATCGGCCTCTTCGGTGGTCTCGCTGCCGGCTTCTTCGCCTTCGGCGCTGGCCTCCTCTCCGGTGGCGGCACCGCCCTCCTTGCCGCGATCGTTGCCGCGCTGTTCCTCGGTGGCGGCATTGCCCTCATCGTATTCGGCATCCCGATGATCGCAGCCGGTGGCGCTGGTATCGCTATGATTGTCATCGGCGGCATCCTCATCCTGCTCTCGCCGTTCGTTCTCCTCGGCGTTGGCCCCGGCCTCGGCCTCATCGTTGGTGGCTTTGTGGGTGCAGTACTACTCACCATCGCCGGTGTTGTCGTCATGATCATCCCCGCGGTCATTGCCGGCCTCATCGCCGGTGCAGTGGCTGGTGGACTCACCTTCATCGTCGCCACTCCGGTTCTCATGGTGGTTGCGCTGATCGCTGGTATCGCCATGATTCCGGCCGCCTTCATCGTCTGGGCCATCCAGGGTCCCACCCGCCCAGCCAACGAAAAGAAGCCCGGAAACGAAGCCAAGCCTGCTGACAAGGACAAGAAGGCTGCCGACAAGGGCCCCAAGCCCGCCCCGGCTCCGGCTCCTGCTCCTGCTCCCGAAGCCAAGAAGGCTGACGAGAAGAAGGCCGCCCCGGCTAACCCCTGGGCTGCTGCCGCTCAGTCGGACTTCTCCCTCGCGGCCTAGCAGTTACGCACTGCGCATACCCCTTCGCACGTTAAATTCATAACCTCACTCCGTGTGGCCCTGGTACCTCCAGTACCGGGGCCACACGTCTATAACAGGGTGCTACCCCGGAAGATCGGCCCGCGCTACCGTGCGACGCCCTCTTCTCCGAAAGAATCTGGGGCTACCGGCAAATGCTCACTAACTTACGCGCCGCGCTGAGGTAGCCGGGAAAAAGAGCATTCGTCCAATTGGGGGGTGTTTTTTTGCCTCTAGGTGACGGCAGTGGGGGAACTCTATGGCAAAACATCGCGATAATTTTGTGATCTGGATCATAAAATTAGTGATTTTTTCCGTTCGTAATTTATCGGCATCTTAGCTGATTATCCGAGATTAATAGGTTTCCAAGATCACAGAAAAATAACGGAATGCCATCTGAAAAGGAGTTTTGGACGCATCACCAGAATAAAGGTCCATTTCTCTCCCTCCACCGATGCAAATGGCGGGCAAACACGACGTGATAAACGCGTGAATGAGCGCGCAGCATTTACCGAAGCGGTACGATCACCGGGTTACGATTATTGGTTCTGACCTGTAAAGTTATTGTTGAAAATCTGCACTTAATTGATCAGGATGGCTTGCCCATGAAAGCTCGGATCACAGCGGCAGCGGTTGCCGTGTTTGCCGCGCTCGGCCTCGGAGCCGGCGCGGCAAATGCCACGGAAGCACCCGCGTCGACCCCCGAATCCGCAAGCACCACCGCACCCGTCATGCAGGTGGTTGACTCTGCGCTGCACTCCATCGATCTCGGCCAGGACTCCACCCGCACACCGGCGTCCCCAGCCAGCGATGTTCTGAAATTCCTCCAAGACGGCATCACCCTTGCTGGTCGCGACGTACTACTGGGCGACCTCCGCAAGGACGACACCCCCAAGCCGAACCCCGAGGACAACGGCTTCGTCTACGACAACCCGGCCCCGCCCTTCGAGCTCCCCAACCTAGGACAAAAGCCCGACGAGAAGGGGCCCGCCCCCGTCATCTTTGAATGGGCAGGCAAAGCCGCAGACGGACTCCTTGGCCTCTTCAGCTTTATCCCCTTCGTCAAAGACTTCCGCGACAGCCCCGCCTGGCAGAGTGACTACCTGCGCATCGGACTCGGCCTCAGCCTCATCGCCGCACCCTTCGCGCTGGTAACCGTACCCGCCGGCATCATCGGCGGCCTAGCTACCTCCTTCGTGCTCGCCACCATCGCCGCCTCCCCGGGACTCTTCCTCGGCTTCGCCCTCGGTTTCCCCTGGGGAGTTCTACCAGGCCTCCTGATCGCGCTAGTTGGCGGTATCTTCCTGCTGCTCAGTGGCATCCTCATGCCGTTCTGGCTGATCGGCGGTGTCATTATGATTACCTTCGGTGCAATTGTGGTCGCTGGAGTAGCAGCAGCTGCTGCCGGAGCGTCCCCGACTGTGGCAGTACCCGCATTCCTTGTAGGACTCGGTGTCCCCGCTGGTGGTGCGTTGATTGCCGCAGGTATTGTGGCCGTCATCTTCGGACTCATGCCGCTGCTGCCAGTGCTCATCTCACTGGGCATCATCGGCCTCGGCTTCACCGTCTTCATTATCCCGATCCTTATCGGCCTGGCCATTACCTCACCGCTGTGGCTCCCCATCTTCGCTGTCGTATTCTTCGGCTCTGCCCTCATCACCTTGCCGGTCGGCTTCCTCCTCGGCCTCCTCGCCGTCGCCATCTTCCCGATCGCGACCTACCTGGTCTGGCTGTGGCGCGGACCCACCCACCCGGTCAAGGGCATGCCCGAACCCGGAAAGCGTGACCTCGACGCCGAGGATAAGGCCCTGCAGGAAAACGGCAAGGCCGACTCCGCCCTCGAACGCCAGAAGGACCTTGCCAAGAAAGCCGAAAAGAGCGAGGAGGAGCGCAAAGCCGCTGCTGACAAGCTCGCCCTCATGAGCCTCCGCGACAACGTTGCCCCCAAGAACCCCCTCAACGTCATTGGTGACTACATGGACTGGTTCTGGGACAGCATGCAGTGGTACCTCGGCCAGCTTCCCTTCATCGGTCCCTCCCTGCAGCGCGGGATCAACGGCATGCGCGCCAGCAAGATGTGGAAGAGTGACCTCTTCCGTATCGGTGTCACCGTCTCCCTCTTCACCGTGGTCGTCATTCCGGTAGTCGCAGTAGTCGCCTCCCTCGGCTTCTCCGCCCTGGCTGGCATCGCCACCGCGGTCATTACCGACCTCGTGCTCGCCCTGCCGCTCCTCGGCCTCGGACTGCTCCTCGGTGGAATCGTGCTTGCTATCGGAGCAATCTTCGTACCGTTGCTGTTCCTCGCAGGTATAGCCGCCATTGTCATTGGTATCATTCTCATGATCAGCGGAATCACACTCTCCCTTACTGGAGCTTTAGTAGCTGGAGTACCAGTCGCGCTCCTTGGTGCACTGATTATCCTGGCAGGCCTGCTGGGTATGGGCATTGCGATCATCCCGCTGATCTGGATTCCGTTCTTTGCCCTCTTCGCCGTCCTGGCAGTGGTAGTCATCGTGCTGCTCTACGCAGTCGGCATGGTGCTCGCCGCACCGGTCGCCATCGGCCTCGGCCTGGCAGTCGCCGCAGTGCTCGCTGTTGTCCTCACCCCCATCGTCCCGATCATCTCCATCCCGGTCGGCCTGGTCGTGTTGGGCATCGCCGTCATCTTCGGCCTGGTCCTCCCCACCCGCCCCAAGGGCGAGAAGGCACCACGCGTCACTAAGGAAAACGACCCCGACTACCTCCCCAAGGACGAACGTCCCGCCCCCTCCGACACCAAGGAAGACGACAACATCCCCGGCGTCGACCTGTGGAACGAAGAGGACGCCAAGGCAAACGCCACCAAGGACGCCAAGAAGGCCACCAACAAGGCCAAGAAAGACACCAAGAAAGCCGCTAACAAGAAGCTTCCCGGTGTCGGCCTCGGAACCCAATCCGACTACGGCCTCGCCAGCTAACACCCGGCACAACGTCCACCCCACAACCCCGAACACATAAAAGAAAGCCCCCGGACAACCCGGGGGCTTTCTTTTATGTCTATTGATCAGTTTCGGCTGGCCACTCAATACAGTCGACCGCCCTCGACCGCCCAGTGCAGTGAAACGCTCAGTAGGCGAAGTGCTCTACACGGCTAGGTACACTACGCAGACTAATGCCCTACAGCAGCCGCTGACGTGCAGTCCGCTACTTAGCGGCCTCGCTGGCCAGCTCGGCGCCAGAAGCAGCGTCAGCCCACACCGTCAACATATCCTTATTGGTGTCCTTGTTGTCATACTCCAGCTCCCACACCAAAGTGTCGTCACGATTCTCCAGCTCGACGGAATCAATCACGCCGCCCTTAGGAGTATTGTCAGCAATCACATCGCCCAGATCCGGCAGTTCCATGTCCGCCAGCAAGCGAATAATCTGCTGCTCGTCGCTGTCGGGGGCTTCCACCTCAGCCTTAGCGTTGGTCACCTTGCCGGTGTAATCCACATCCACCTCAACCAGCTGGTTAGCCGGGTTAAGGATAGTGACCTCCCACCGCTGGTCTTTGTCGCTGCGCTCCAGGCCGATCACCTTGCCGTTCGGATGAGCCTTCTGAGCGGCGGTGATAGCGTTCTTCGCAGACTCCAGAGTAGCCTTCGACACCACAGTCTTCGTGGTGCCGTCGGAGGCGGTCACGGTACTGGTGGTGGCATCCTTGTTGTTATCGTCGCCGCAGCCAGCCAGCCCGAGAGCCAGGAGGGCAGCTACCGGTAGTGCGGCGATCTTCGTCATCTTGTTCAAGAAACACTCCTTTGAGGTTGCCGGGCGCGGTCAGCGGCCGGTTGGTAACGGGAGGTGATCCCGCCACACGGACACTGTGTCATTCTCAGCTTAACGGTCTTCAGAAACCTCCGCGAGAAAACACCTCTATTCCTGCAGGATGCATCTAGAGTGACGAGTCCACAGCAGTTGGTCATCCCGTCAACTACCCAGACGACGGATTTTTTTCTAGGCTAGTGGTAAAGAGTGCCCACTTTCGGGGAGCTGTAAGTATGAACAAGCCCCGCCCCTACAAATGGGTGTCTCCCCCAATAGCCCAATCGCTTGACTGGACTATCCACAACCTCAATACGGTACAACCGCACTGCCTCGCGAAGAGACACGCTCACCATGCAAGCGCCCGGACTGGGGCCACCACCCACCCCCAGGGTGTCCACCCCCACCGAAGCCTTGCCATCCCGGTAGCACAGTGCACCACTGCCGTAAATGCCGGTCTCCAGGAGTAATCATGCCTGACTATCAGCAGATCGAAACGCCACTGATCGCACACGGAATCTCCGTCGTAGGAGAAGAGGGCCCCGTCTACGGCCCCCTCGACCTTGAGATCCCCGACAAGAAACTTGTGTTTCTCTCCGGTCGTGGCGGCTCCGGCCGCACCGCCCTCGCCCTTACCCTCTCGGGGCGCATGCGCCCCACCGCGGGCACCCTGGAGGTGTTTGGCCACACCACAGTGAAGCATATCCGCCAATCCGTCGCCATCGCCGGCGTGGATTCCATCGACGCACTGGACCGCAACATAAAAGTCCGGGATGTGCTCAACGAGCACCGCGCCTGGAGCCACGGCTGGGTAAAATGGGTCGCCCGGGTGGACGACAACTACCGGGACCGCATCCTCGGCCCGGTCTACGGTGAACGCTCCCTGCCTGACCTTGACCTCTACGTCAGCCAAATCCCTACACTAGATCGCCTCCTTATTCGCATCGCCCTGTCCCTGCACCCCGCCCACCGCGGGCACATTCAGATGCTGGTACTGGACGACCTGGAGCAGGTGCGCGAACTCACAGACCGGATTGTTCTCATCGATACGCTGCAGCGGCTGTCCCAAAACATGCTGGTGATCGTCAACTCTGTCAACCCTCCGCCGGAGGAAATCTTCAACAACGCCATGGTCATCCCGCTGTTTACCGACCGGGCCCACGCCACCCCACAACGCTCGGGGTTGCGGGAAACCCGCCTGGGGCGCATCAGCCGCAAGTGGGTGGTGTCGAAGGCACAGAACGTCCAACATGAACTCAACATAGGAACGGACGATGCACCGGATGAGCACGTCCCGCCCACCTCAACCAATAGCCACGGCGCCACCTATACCGACGCCAGCAGAGTGCCTGTTCCCCCCAACGCCCACGGCACCGGGAACACCAGATCCGCAGTGAACATCGCCAATGCGACCGCCGCCGCGGTAGAAGCAGAGTCGGATGCCGCGGAGGCTGCGGAAATCCAGGCACTGGACGCTGAAGTCGAATCCGAAGCCGCCACAAACACGGGGGAAAAGGAACAGTAATATGTTTGCTTCATTGAACTTAGGAACGGAGCTTCGGCGTTTCCGGCGCTCTCGCCTCGGCAAACTCGCCATCATCGCTATCTGCGTCATCCCCCTCCTCTACTCCACCCTCTACCTGTGGAGCTTCTGGGATCCGTTCGGCAAACTCAACCGCGTCCCCGTCGCCTTCGTCAACGAGGATCAAGGCATGGTGGTGGCCGGGCAACCGTTCAATGCCGGCGACCAGATCGAAGATAAGATCCGCCAAAACGACCAGTTGGACTGGGTGCCCACGAACGAAGAGGATGCTGTTGACGGGGTGCGCAACGGCAAGTATTACTTTGCGGTGATGCTGCCCAAGAACTTCTCCGAGGAGGTCGCCTCTCCCACTAGCGACCACCCGCGGAAAGCCACCGTCTTCACCCACTACAATGACTCAAACGGCTGGCTGACCAGCCTCATCGGCCAGAATGCCATGCGTGTGTTTCTGGAAACAGTAAGTTCTGAGATTGGTCAACAGGCGGTCGATAAAGTCCTTGTGGGAGTGCAGGAGGCTGGCAAAGGCCTCCACAAAGCCACCGTTGGCGCTCAACAGTTAGCGGACGGGGCGGTGCAGTTGAACGATGGTACCGGCCGACTCCAGGACGCCTCCTTACAGTTGGATGACGGTGCCCACCGTCTCTCGGAGGGCTCCGATAAGCTGGCCGCCGGCACCCAGCAACTGCACGACCAGCTCTTTGCCTTCCTCAAGAAGTTGACGGGCTTGACCCAGCAGATCCACGACTACCACGACCAGGCCCAGAAGATCTCCAGTGTGCAAGGGGCAACCTCAGATGAGCTGGCGGCTGTAGCCGCAACTCTACGGACCAGCAGCGACCCGTCTGTGTGGGCGGCTGCCGACCAGCTAGACCACATGGCACACCGGCTCAAAACGGAAGGTGCTGGCCCCAACTCCCAGCTGATGGCGGACCTCAACAAACTAGACACCGCCGCAACCGACCTAGACAATGGCCAGCTGCCCGGTAAGTTAGGCCAGCTGACGGATGGCGTGAACCAGCTGAACAATGGTGCCCATGAACTGTCCACGGGCCTCCACACGCTGCACAATGGCACCGGCCAGTTAGTGACGGGTGTGAACCAGCTGCACGATGGCTCCTCCCGTCTGTCGGCGGGTGCGAACGAGCTGTACACGAAGCTGGGGGAGGGCGCGAAAGCTGTCCCCAAGTGGTCGGAAGGGCACCGGAAGAAAGTGGCGGCGACGCTGGCCCAGCCAGTGAAGTTAGCCGATAACACAGCCGGACATGAGCGTACCTTCGGGGGTGGTTTGGCCCCGTTCTTCTTCTGCTTGGCTCTCTACATTGGTGGCATTATCGCCTTCCTGCTGCTGCGTCCGCTGCAGGCTCGTGCGGTGGCCAGCGGGGTGAATCCGCTGCGGGCCGCCATGGACGGGTTCGCCCCGGCGGCCCTCATTGCCCTCATTCAGGCGCTAGTGATTGTGCTGGTGACGGATGCGACTGTGCCTCTGAACCCGGCGACAATGTTCGGCCTTATTGTGTTCACAATGCTGGTGGGCTTAGTGTTCATGGCGATGAACCAGATGCTCATTGTCTTACTAGGCCCAGGGCCTGGTCGCGTGGCCACTATGGCGTTACTTATGATTCAGATTTTGGCGTCGGGTGGTCTTTATCCGGTGGAGACCGAGCCTATTGTCTGGAAGTGGTTGCATCCGATCTTGCCGATGAGCTACGCCGTCAACGGGTTCAGACAAACCTTGTATGGCAATTTCGACGGGCGTCTGGTGGAGGCGATCGTCGTGCTCTTTGTCTTCCTAGCACTCTTCTTGGGTATGACGGCAGTGGGTGCTCGCAAAGACAGAATGTGGGATATGGAGAAGCTGCACCCGTCGATCTCCATCTAGGGGATAGCGGCGAGGTGACGGTTCCACTCCAAGCCCGTTAGAAAGCATAAAAACCGGAGGCCATCGTCGTGATGGCCTCCGGTGCGGCTTATTGTGTTGTTAGTGAAGCCACTGTGGTGGGCGAAGGGGGACTTGAACCCCCACGACCTTGCGGTCACTGGCACCTGAAGCCAGCGCGTCTGCCTATTCCGCCACTCGCCCGGAGTAACCAGTAGAGAGTAACACACGGCCTAACGGAATGAAAAATCCTCACGAATGATCGGATGTACACCTAAGGAGCGCAGGTCGCGACTGTAGCGGCGCATCATGGTCTTGGGGCCGCAAATTACCGCGGATACTCCGTCCAGGTGGTCGATGTCGAGGCCGGGGGTTTCGGCAATGATCTCTGCTGCGGACTGGCGTTCGCTTTCGGTGGTGTCGCGAATGTGCACTTCCAACCAGGAGAAGCGATCCTCCCAGTAGTAGAGCTCTTCGGCATAGGCGGGCTCGCCGTGGTGGAAGAACCACATGTCTACTGTGTCCAGGCCCAGCTGGTCGATGACTTCTTGGGAGGCCACTTTGCGGATCTTGGAGGAGCTGACGCCAGAGCGGCGAATCTTTTCGTTAATGAGTTCGTCGATGGCGCGCAGCCAGGCAACGAAGGGGGTGATACCGATGCCGGCGGCGATCCACACTTGGCGGGGGGTGGCCCGGCGCAGATCAAGGTCTCCGTAGGGGCCTCGGACTTTCACTTCCATGCCGACGCCCACTTTTTCGCGCAGGACACGGGTGTCGATCCCGGAGACCTTGATGGCTACTTGCATGACGTCGCGGCCAGGGGCGGACACTTCGGTGAAGGGGTGGGGTCCGTTGACGACACCCGGTGCGGAGAGGGCTACGTATTGGCCGGGGCGGCCTTTGTGGAGGGGTTTGTCGTCGCTGGGCTCCATAGTGATTTCGACGGTCTTAGAGGCGAGGGAGCGGACGCCGGTAACAACCATCCGCTGGCCTTTAAAGACGAAGCGCTGCAGGAAGGAGGCGTAGATCCAGCAGCACACCCCGAATACGACGAGCAGGCTGAAGACGGTGGCGAGGAGTGGATCCTGGCGGAGCGGGGGGCAGGCCAGGTAGGCGTGGGCGAAGAGGAGGGTGACCCAGACGCCGAGGAGGTCTTGGAAGACGCGCCACACATCGTAGGGTGGGTTGACGAACCAGGAGAGGGGGAAGGGGACTGTGCGGAGGACCGGCCAAATGGGCACCAGTTGTGTGAAGAGGGTGATGAGGACGGTGAGGCCGATGAGGACGAGGGCGACAATAGCGACGACGTTCATGGCGCGGGGGCCGGCGAGGGTGCTGCCGCTGAGGCTGGGGCTAAGGAGGGCGAAGATGAAGCCGACGAGGCCGAGCCACTTGTGGATGTTGTGGCGGTGGTGCATGCCGCCCCAGCGGGCGTCGATGCCGGCGGAGTCGATGTTGAGGTAGAAGCCCAGGGAGAAGAGGTAGAGGGCGGTGAGGCCGAGGAACCCTCCGAAGCTGGTGGAGGCGGTTTCCCAGCTGGTGCGGGAGAACCAGAAGACGGCAAGAAGGATCCATACGGCGCCGGCGACGATGGGGCCGATGAGGGTGGAGCGGATCGGGGCAGACAGTACCCGGGACTCTGGGCTCGTCATTGTGGGTCTCCTCACAGTTCAGACTCTGTTCTACATACTAGCGGCGTTCGTGTAACCCCGGCCACGAGTTAGACAGATGGTTTCGTGCGGGCGCTACCTGACCACTCGCCCGCTACATCCGTCGCCCGCGCGTAGTCGGTTGGCATTGCAGCTGCTCCTTACTGCGCATTGAGCTGCAAAATGGCTACAATAACAACTGTTAAGAAACAATTATCTCACTGACACCATGAACAGTTGAGGACGGGGTGGTGACGGGCCCCTCCCGCACTACTCGAACTGTCAGCAGAGCGTCACTGTGCCGACGTTATCGCGCCGACGACCACGCCGTACCTGTATGCACGCTCTGCTAGGCCAACGCGACCGGATGGAAAGGACACTCCATGGGCTTCATGCAACGCTTCGAGCGTTCGCTGGAAACCTCTACCGCCGACGCTTTCGCACGTGTCTTCGGCGGCGCCCTCACCCCCCTCGAAGTGGAGAATGCCCTGCGCCGTGAAGCTGGCGATAAGCTGCAGGAACTCCCCGACGGCCAGCTGCTTTCCCCCAATCACTTCCTTGTCTCCCTGTCCCCCAGCGACTTCCAGCGCTTCGCCGAGGACGAAGCTACCTCGCCTCGCGTGGTCAGCCGCCACCTGGACTCCTACCTGTACGACCAGGACTGGGGTGTGGTGGGCGACGTTGTGGTGGAATTCGCCGAATCCGACGACCTGCGCGCCGGCCAATACCGGCTGATGAGCGAGTGCAACGACAAGGTAGATGCCCGGCAGCTGCCCCGCTCCATCGGCAAGAACGCCAACTCTGGGCCCGCCAGCAACATTGCCCCCGGCTCGGCGGCTGCCGCAGAGCCCAGCGAGGCAGATGCGGACGAGGATAAGCTCCGGACCGCCATTCTGCTAGACAAGGTGACAGAGATGCGTCTGTGCGTGCTGAACCCCGGCACTACCCTGGTGGGCCGCGGGGACGACGTGGACTTCCGGGTTCCCGACACAGGAGTGTCCCGTCACCATGCGAAAATCGAGTGGAATGGGGCAGTAGCCACCCTCACCGACCTCAACTCCACCAACGGCACCGCCGTCAACGGCATCCGTATTTCCCAGTGGCAGTTGGCTCATGGGGATGAGATCATCATGGGCCACTCGCACTTCATTATCGACATCCACTAAGCCAACCGCCGCGCTACTACCGAGATTGCCACCGTGGGCTCACCACCATCCTGTGCCTGGCCACCCCAGTACGCCACCACTGCTGAACACCACTGTTAAGCACCACTGTTGGGCCGTCCTCGTCCACTTCCAGCCCCGCCGACCACCCTGTCCGTTGCCGTTACTTCCCCCATACCGCCCCCGCTTAGCGCCTCCACAGCTACTCCCGCATGAATAATCTCTCCTGCTAGTGGCCGTAGTTGCGTCCGAAACCGTAGAATAATAGGAAGTATCGGTTTTAGCCCTCGCATAGTTCAGGAAGGAGCAGCACATGCAGGCACTCGTCCTCCAACTCGGGCGCTTCGGATTCCTCCTCCTGTTGTGGTTTTTCATCTGGCTCATCCTTCACTCGTTGAAGAACGACACGCTGGCTGCCTCCTTTGATTTGGCAGCTACCAACCGGAAGCCACGAAAAGGGAAAAACCGCAGCTTGAAGAGCGTGTTGAGACGTCCCCGGAAAGGCTCGATCGGCAAACTCGCCCGCTACCTCATCGTCACCCAAGGACCCCTCGCCGGGGCCCGTATCACCCTTGGGAATCAACCCATTCTGCTGGGCCGCGCGGACGACTCCACCCTAGTTCTCAACGATGACTACGCCTCCGGCCACCATGCCCGCTTCCTCCCCCGTGGGGAAGACTGGTATCTGGAGGACCTCGGTTCCACCAACGGAACGTTCCTTGACCACGATCGCGTCACCACTGCCGTGAAAGTCCCGCTCGGAACCCCCATCCGGGTGGGCAAAACCGTAATCGAGCTACGCCCGTGACCTTTATTCTCAAGTATGCCGCCCGCTCCGACATGGGGCTTGTGCGAGGAAACAACGAAGACTCGGTCTATGCCGGGCCTCGCCTTTTGGCGCTCGCAGACGGCATGGGAGGGCACGCAGCCGGCGAAGTTGCCTCGCAACTCGTCATCTCTGCCATCTCCCCGCTGGACAACGACCAGCCGGGGCACAACCTCCTCGACGAGATGCGCCGCCGTATCGACAGCGGCAACGACCTCATCCGCGACGCCATCTACGAGAACCCCAACCTCGACGGCATGGGCACCACCCTGGTCGCCATGCTCTTCGACGGCCCCAAAATGGGGATGGCCTCCGTCGGCGACTCCCGCGCCTACCTACTACGCGATGGGGAACTCCACCAGATCACCCGCGACGACTCCTTCGTGCAAGACCTCGTCGACGAGGGACGCATCACCCCCGAAGAAGCCTCCGTCCACCCCAAACGCAGCCTCATCACCAACGCCCTCATGGGCGGAGAATGCCGGCCACACCTCACCATCCGCGAGGTAGCGGTAGGGGACCGCTACCTCATCTGCTCTGACGGCCTCTCCGACCCCGTCAGCTTCAGCACCATCGCCACCACCATGGCGCAGGGCACCCCACAGGAATGCGCCGACCGCCTCATCGACCTGGCTCTCCGCTCCGGCGGCCCCGATAACGTCACCCTCATCGTGGCCGATGTGGTAGAAGACGACTTCGGCCCCACCAACCCCGTCCTCGGTGGTGCCGCCGCAAAAGGCGTCGATACCCCCGCCAACGGCATCCGCACCGACTCCGCCGCCGTGCGCGCCGCCAACCTAGCAGCCGCCCAGCGCGCCACCCCCACCCGTATCGGGGGAGACCCGGCTGGTGACGGATCCAGCGGCGACAACACCGGCAGCTCCGGCAGCAAGCGGAAAGGGAAGCGCCGCGGCATGAGCCGCAGTGCCATAAAACTCACCGCCATCATCGTCAGCATGGTGCTGCTATGCGTCGGCATTGTGGCCGGAGTAGTCGGCTATACCTACAACAACACCTACTATGTGGGGCTCAACGACAAGGGCGAAGTGCTCATCTACAAAGGCCTTAACAACGCCTGGATCACCCCGCTGAGCGGCCAACCCGACTCTGTGCTGTGTGAATCCGCCATCTACGACGCGGACTCTGTCCCCGCCGACTGCCAGCACCTCACCCTGGATGACTTCACCCAGGCCCTCCGCACCGAACTGGTATCCGACAAGGTCTTCCACTCACAGGAAGAGGCACGCAACTACCTGACGCGGGCCATCGCCTCCGGACTTATCCCCGTGTGCGACCCCAAACCCATCATCATTTATGACGCCACCGGACAACCTGTGGGACAGAAGGACCACCCGGTGCCCTGCAGAAAGGCGAAGTAAATGGCACTTTTATCGAAGTCCAGCAAAGCCAACCGCCGCAAACTGCGCGGCGCCAGCGCCTCCGTCACCGCCGACTCCCCGGCGGTCGTCAACGCGCCCGGCTCCGGCGTACAAGACTCCGCTGTTACCGCCGAAGAAGCCGTCGCCATCCTGGAAAAGACCGCCCGGAAACGCCGCCGCATGGAACTCGTCCTCATGCTGCTCTCCGCCACCCTAGTCATTGTCGCCATGGGCATCATCCAGTACACGGTACGCGGCCACCTCTCGTGGGACATCTTTATCAGCGGCCTGTCCTTCATCGCCATTTGCATCATCCTCAACATCGCGATGCGCCTGCTCGCCCCGCAGGCCGACCCCTTCCTGCTGCCCCTCGTCACCATGCTCAACGGCATCGGGCTGATCCTCATCAACCGGCTGGACCTCACCGACTCCGGCAGCACCACCGCCGGGATGACGGAAGGCACCCGACAAATCATTTGGACCTTCATCGCTGTCGTCCTCTTCGTGCTCGCTCTCTGGGTTGTGCGCGACCATCGCGTCCTCAGCCGCTACAGCTACACGCTGGGCCTCGTCGGCCTTATTCTGCTAGCCATCCCCGCAATTCTGCCCGCCAGTATGTCCGAGGTGAACGGCTCCAAGATCTGGATCCGCACCCCGTTCCTCTCCATCCAACCCGGCGAATTCTCCAAGATCGTCCTCATCATCTCTATCGCCGCCATTCTGGTGTCGAAGCGGGAACTGTTCGCCACCACCGGCCGGCAAGTCTTCGGCATTGAATTGCCGCGCGCCCGCGACCTCGCCCCTATCCTCGTCGTGTGGGTTGTCGCCGTTCTCATCCTGGTGTTAGAGAAAGACCTCGGTACCTCCCTCCTCATATTCGCCACTGTCCTCACCATGATCTACATCGCCACCAACCGGGTCAGCTGGTTGGTGATTGGTGTCGTTAGTTTCGCAACGGCAGCACTCATCGCCTACTTTGCGTTCAGCCACGTGCAGGTGCGCTTCGCCACCTGGTGGGACCCCATCAAATACTTCGACACCAACGGCTACCAACTGTCCCAGGCGCTCTTCGGCCTGGCCACCGGTGGTGTGGCTGGCTCCGGCCTGGGCCACGGCCGCCCCGACTTGGTGCCCTACGCTTCCACCGACTTCATCATCTCCACTGTGGGCGAGGAACTCGGCTTCATCGGCTTGGCAGCCGTACTGGTGTGCTATGCCATCATCGTGCAGCGCTGTTTCCGCACCAGCCTCCTGGTGCGCGACTCCTTCGGCAAGTTGATGGTCTCCGGCCTCGCCTTCACCATAGCTTTCCAGGTGTTCGTAGTGGCCGGCGGTGTTACCCGCGTAATCCCACTAACCGGCCTTACCACTCCCTTCCTCTCTTACGGTGGTTCCTCCCTGCTGGCGAACTACCTGCTGGTGGCGCTGGTGTTGCGAGTTTCCGATGCGGCAGCCCGTCCGCTTTCCCTCCCGGCCGGCACCAAGCTGCCCCCTGCCGGAAGCAAGGTTCTCACCCGCGCTAACCGCGTCAAACTTTCCAAACAGGAGAAGAGAGATGCAGATCGGAAGAGCGGTTCAGCAGGAATGCCGAGACCGATCTCGTAT
>OKDF01000412.1_pt1 | contig 14825 bp, 13 predicted proteins | sample 1613721 | NCBI WGS metagenome assembly OKDF01 (sample SAMN04436873, study PRJEB24849) | human gut metagenome | biome: human gut; feature: NICU; material: stool | host: Homo sapiens | place: USA: Saint Louis, MO | collected 2011-09-21
ATCTTCACCCCAGAAAAGGCGAGAAACGATATTAAGGTGGCCGGAGGAGGACACCGGAAGAAATTCCGTTAAACCCTGCACGATGGAAAGCACAATTGTCTGTGCCCAATTCATGGTCTCCACACTTGCTCCTTGTGGTGCGTGCTGTGTATTTCGAGCATAGCTCGGTGTCAGCGGCTGTGTCTCTGCCGGAGAATGTCGTTCCTACCGGTCTGTTCAGCAGTTTAACCCAAACAATGGCAAGATAGACATGACAGTCCTCAATCCGGCAGGTAGGTACCTCGTGTTGTATGACGTTGTGAAGCGGACAATGTTCCTTCTTCCCCCGGAGAAGATCCACACCTTCGTGTTTGGAATGATTAAGACGCTCCATCTGGTGCCTGTATTAGGACGTTTGGCACGCCCAATCTTCAGCTACAACGACGAGATTCTTGCACAGGATTTGTTTGGGGTTCACTTTCCCGCACCGCTGGGTCTAGCCGCTGGTTTCGATAAGAATGCCGCTGCTTCCGATGCATGGGGTGCGATGGGGTTCGGCTATGCAGAGATGGGCACTGTGACGGCTGCTGGGCAGCCTGGCAATCCACAACCACGTCTGTTTCGGCTACCAGAGGATCGGGCGTTGTTGAATCGGATGGGCTTTAATAACCATGGTGCCGGTTATGCAGCCAACAACCTCCGTCGGCGCCGTGGCACTACTGTCACCGGTATTAATATCGGCAAAACGAAAGTTGTTCCCCCGGAAGAAGCAGTATCGGACTATCGCACCTCAGCGCGTCTTGTGAGTGCGTTGGCGGACTACCTGGTGGTGAACGTTTCCTCCCCTAACACCCCAGGTTTGCGAGATCTCCAAGCTGTAGAATCGCTTCGCCCCATCCTCGAAGGTGTCCAGGCGGTGTCCGACGTCCCAGTACTCGTCAAGATCGCCCCGGATCTCTCCAACGAGGACGTTGATGCGGTGACCGATCTTGCCCTGGAGCTACAGCTTGCCGGAATAATCGCCACCAACACCACGATTTCCCGGGAAGGTCTACGCACCGATATCGCCAAGGTAGCTGACATGGGGGCAGGAGGCATCTCTGGGCAGCCGGAGAAGGCACGTGCACTAGAGGTTCTTGATCGTATTTACGCCAAGACCCAGGGACGTCTCGTCCTCATCGGCTGTGGTGGAATTGAGAGCGTTGACGATGCGTGGGAGCGCATTACCCATGGTGCTGACTTGCTCCAAGGGTACACGGCGTTCATTTACCAGGGACCGTTCTGGATGCGGCGGATTCACAAAGGCTTGGCGAAGAAGCTTCGTGAGAATGGATTCTCTTCTCTGTCTGACGCGGTAGGGTCAGCCGTCCGATAGGACCTAGCCAGGTCGTGAGTGCGCTTCTGAGACTAACGTTGTACAGGCGATTTGGGGTTCAGGCAAAGTTTGCAGTAAATTAATGCGAGCAACCTCGTGAAACTGTTTTGCACAGGATCGCGATTGATAATTGCACAGTGAGTCCGAGTGGCGGAATAGGCAGACGCGCTAGCTTGAGGTGCTAGTGCCCAATTGAACGGGCGTGGGGGTTCAAGTCCCCCCTCGGACACAAAATAAGAACCCTGCACTTTGGTAGTCCAAGCTGCAGGGTTCTTATCTCTATAAAGTCTTTTACGCTGACGCGCTCTCTGGAGAGTGTTGTGCCCTCCAAACACTATGGATCATGAGAGTCGTGAGCCTGATCTCCATGCGGTAGGTCAGGGTGCTCGTCAGCGGCCCCCTGCTGTATCTGCGTAATCGGGTGTGTAGTGGTGGGATCTGTAGGGATGTTGATGACAGTAGGCTGCTCTTGCTTGATGCTCGTTCCATATGGCGGTTGGATGAGCTTTATCGGGGCCAGCTGCCCCAGCACTATCAATAAACACCGTGTAGTAGGTCACAAGAGCCTCCTAGCAGTTGTTCTGCTGTGAGTTCTTTTCTGATTGTATTCTGGACACGCGTTTACAGGTGGGGTGTGGCGGAATGCAGGAAGATAGAGAGCAACCACCACTAGTTTTCTATGTTGCAGGGTTTTTTCTATCATCAACACAGGGACGTCAGAAGGATGAACAATGTCGCAGGAACTGCTGTCGCGGACGCGCAATGCGTTGCGGAGACTGTGGTCATTGCTGGTCTATATTGCCCGTGAAATTTGGGCAGGATTCTATAGTGCCCCGCGCTGGAAACAGCTCACAGCCCCACTGATCCTGCTTATCTTTGTGGCATTGCTTGTACTCACTGATGTGCCACCGCTGGTTGTCGTCCGTCAAGGTGTCGCCCAGCTAGGTAGCTGGTTCCCCCTAGTGTTCTTCCTGTGCTATATCTTCTTCACGCTGTTCCCCATTCCCCGCACTCTCTTTACCCTCACTTCGGGAATACTTTTTCCACCCCTACTAGCACTAACAGTGTGCTTAAGCGCATCTCTACTTTCTGCCGTTGTGGCGTGTGTCCTCACCCGCTACGTATTTCGGGAGTGGGTGGAGAACCATCTTCACCACCCTATGCTTGATGCGCTCAATGAGCGGCTAGAAAAACGCGGTTGGCTCGCCGTAGGGTCGTTACGGCTCATCCCCTTCGTACCATTTTCCGTCCTGAACTACGCGGCCGCCTTAACTCCCGTGAAACTTGCTCCCTTTGCTTTTGCCACGGTTGTCGGCAGTGCTCCCGGAACCACTGCCGGTGTACTCTTCGGAGAGGCTGCAGTGGGGCATGCGAATCCGTGGGTGTTCCTTATCGGCGTGTGCTGTTGCGCAACGGGCATTGGTGGGCTCATTATCGACGCGAAGATGCCCGTCACGACTTCTCTTAGAGAGCCCCCGGCTCCGTCACAAAATCGATAAGGCGCTCGACGGCGCCAATGAGTGTCGAATCAAGATCCCGATAGGTTTTTACGCGGGAGGCTATTCTCTGCCAGCCTTCCTGGGGCGTACCCCAACCGAGACGTCGGCACACTCCCGCCTTCCACTCCTCGCCATGGGGAACATCTGGCCAGGAAGGAATACCTACCGTCGCGGGTTTCACGGCCGCCCAAATGTCGACAAAGGGATGCCCTGCAACAAGGACAAACTCGCCGACATCGTTAACCAGTTTGGTCTCTTTAGTGCCAGTAATAAGGTGGTCGGCAAGGACACCGACACGCCGCACTCGGGAGGGCCCAAATAGGGCTAGCCGCTCAGGAAGATTGTCCAGCCCAGCCAATTCCTCGACCACAATGCCTTCTTGTGTGAGATCGTGTCCCCATACCTGTTGGACAATAAGGGCATCGTGTTTGCCTTCTACCCAGATTCGGGAAGCGCGAGCAGTGCGCGCGCGCTGTGGGTGTGAGGTAAGGCGGGAGCCACTATTGGAAAGTTGTGGTCCACGTGGAGTCGTCCGGGAACGTACGAGGTGGATGGGTTCGCCCTCCAACAGCAATAGACCGGGTTTAGTCGGAAAGACACGGACTCGGCCGTGTCGGTCCTCCAACCGGACAAGAAGACCACTGTCCGACTTTTCAAAACCGACAACAGCTCCACAGTATTCGGTCGCGGCATCTTCGATAATCAGCCCTCGGGTACCTTCGACCTCCCGGTAGCGGCGGGCGGTATGGCGCGATGCCAGCGGATCAGTGCCGTAACGATCATTCCAGCGAGACATGGATCCCAGCATAGTCACTAAGATGACTGCTATGGCTTCTCCCCTATTTTCCGCCGCTTGGTGGCTTCCGGCATTACATCGAGGCGAAACAAGCCCAGATGACGTCATCGAGGCGCTTTTACGATGGGCACGCGAACACCGAGTAGTGGCAGGCGATGGTCATACCTACTATGGTCTGGTCGAGTTACTGCGGATGACCCGACTCTGGAGTATGCGGCTTGTACAGGTATTTCCTGGTGACTATGGAGAACTGTCTAGCGGTCTAACGCGCGTTGATTCTGGGCACTTGGAGGCACCCTCGCAAACACACATGACTGTGGCGGCGCTCGGAGAATTGATCACTGCGTCTGGTGGTTCGGCACTTGCACTGGGACATCCGGTAGAAGCCCCCGATGGTGTGTTTGTTGCCTCCGAGATCCTTACTGCTACGGCAATTGCTCCCCAGGTGGTTGTGTGGCGTCTCACTCCTTTCCACGGGACTCTCTCCCCCATTGTCAACGAAGGGCCGCGTGCCGCCTTAGGTAGCCTACGAAGGGCAGAAGAAGAGTCATTACGGCGTCTGCAGTCATCCTCTGGAGTGGTGGAAGCTGCCCAGCAGGAAGAGTTCCGAAGTGCGCTTATCGATATTGATGAAGCTTTACTTGTGAGTGATTCAATCCTCTATCCACCGAGTGCTGATGGTCGTTATCTGGAGCTGCTTTTAGCAGCTGATCACGTCGACGCCATTGTGGCAGTGGCTCGGAAGTATACACAGATGACAGAAGCCGCGCTTCTCCCCCTACTGCGAACAGTTCAGCGGGCGCGCGGCACTGCCTGGAATGAGTGGAATTATGGCCACTTGGCTCAGTAACGAAGTAATACGGGTTAACTCGTCACCATGCGAACGACAAAGGGGGACATGCCGTCCCAACGGACTGGATTTACTTTGACGACCTCACCGGAATAGGGAGCCTCTAGCATCATGCCATCACCCAGATAGAGGGCAACGTGCTGGCTACCACCAGGCCCATAGAAGATCATGTCGCCGCGTTTCATTTGCGACACGGGCAGCTGCAAGCCAGACGTGTACTGGTAACCACTGTAGTGAGGCAGGTTGTATCCGAGTGCCGCGAAAGCGTAGACCATTAGGCCAGAGCAGTCGAAGCCGATCTTGTTGTAGTCGCCGTAGGAGTCTGCCACGCCGCCATCACGGATACCGCGGGTTGGCCCGTAGACGTTGCCACCACCCCAGGCATAGGGCACACCCAGTTGGGACATGCCGCGGCGAACCACTTTTTCCACCTTCTGGTGGGCGGATAGGAAGAGCGTATCGAGGCTAAAGGGGGTGCTGCCGGGGGTGTTCATCACCGTCGTGGTGCTGGTAGACGGACCAGCCGTCGTGGAGTCCGGAACAACACTGTTGGCGTTTCCATCACCTTCGATAGCATCAGGAATGCTGGCGAGGAGATCGATGCTACGAGTCACCAAAGAAAGATGCGGAATACTCTTGATAGCGACATCTTCGGCTACACCAGCAGCAACAGCTGCCTCAGGGCTTTGCTTTGCTACTTCAGTTTGAACGGTGCTTCCAAGGCGGCGCCATTCAGATTCCGGAATGGACTGTAGTGCTTCGACGGGGAGCTTAGCGAGGTCAGCTACAGAAGAGACGTGAGTGACATCCACATGCGCGGACATAGCGGTCTTGCCGGCCGCACGAGCAATAGTGCCAGTGCTATAGAGGCCTTGTTCTAGGCCCGCTTGCAGAGATGCTGTATCCACACCCGAGCCGGTTTCGGTATCAGAGCGGACTGTTGCCACCTGTAGATCACGCAGTTCTTTGGCAATAGCGGTGCGTTTCTTGGTGAGACGCTTAATCTCTTTCTGTTTGGTGTTGACGGCAGTTTGTGCGGCAAGCAGAACAGATTCCGCATCGTGGTTGCGCGACACAGCTTGCTGTGTGGCTGCCTCTGCTGCAGAAGCTGCTTCCTTGGCTTGAGAGGACCGGTTAGCGCTCACTGCACGAGCTTGTTTGAGCTCGTCGACAACAGAACCCTGTTGTGCTGCTGCACGGCTGATCACCGCGTCGCGCGCCACGACAGAATCCGGGTCTTCGCCGCTCATTAGATCAAGCGTGGTACTGCTCGTCGCCGCGTTTCGATAGGCGTCCGCTGCAATAGCGTTCAGTTGTTGTTGTGCGCGCAAAACATTGTCCTGGGCGACGGCAAGCTCGACTGCGGCTTCCGCTGCGGCCTTTTTTGCGTCCACTGCATGTGCGCGAGCACGTTGAAGGTCGACCAGTGCTTTGTTAGCACGTTCGCGGTCTCGCCCCAGTTGTTTGTTGAGGGTGGCGAGGTCTTGATTGGCGTGGGCGAGTTGTTTGAGCAGTGCGTCGAGATTGGCTTCTGCTCCCGAACCCGTCCGGTGGCTATCGATGTGTGGTTGAGCCTGTCCGAGTCCAGCGCCGGTAAATGCGACGGCACCGGTGACGCCAACTCCGACCAGTGCGCGGCCGGTCGTCTTGATGGCTTTCTTTCGGTGAGCTTTATGTGGGGTGCCCACGGCTACTCCTCTCCACTTACGCGAAAATGAGTACCGTGTTCTTCCCCGAGCACGGTCCTCACTCTCCACGCATGTGGCATTTTCCACTTATGTGACATTAGTACCGTACGACACTTCGGTCTCATATAAAACTTGTTTAACATAATTACATACGTGTAAGTATATGCAGGTCAGCAGGTATTTTGGGGTTACCTGCAGGTTTACGGTGATACACAAAAGGCAACAGTTTCCAGATAGTGAGATCGTTAAAACTGCTGCCCAAATACTCACAGAAGCGGTAGCAAGGCTAGTGAGTGTTTCCACCCGCCACCGGCAAATTCGCCAACTTACGCTTCATTACCGCGACCACTGCTGCCACCGACAGAACTGCAGTGAGAGCAATGCCACCAGATAGTGGGGCCCAATCCAGTCCGCTCCCTGCCACATCCCGGATATACGTATCCGCTCGGACAACCTGCTGTGGAGCATAAAGGTTCTTTGCCCCCACCACGCGATCTACGTTGTTCTCCGCCCGCTCAAGTGCATAACGGGGATACACGGGGCTCATTGAACCCACCTGCCGATCATTCATCACCAGGATCGTGCCGCTGACATGCGGATGTAGAAGCTCCGCTAGATTACGAGGCGCAGTGAAGTCTTTATCGGAACCGGGGTAATAGACGATCTTCAAATCCATACCCTTACTGCGAGCCTGCTCCACACGTTCCCGCAAGGGGGTTTCCAACTCTGGGGTAGCCGATACTCCGTCCTTCTGTAAATCTGCGGCGATAGCAGCAGGATTAATACCTTCTGGAAGGGCCGGATCACAAGTAACTGTAGGAAGCGGTGCTGAATCAGTCATGAAACCTCTCTCGGTCTACCGGGACTTCCCCCAGTCTACTGAAATGCCCAGGCGGCGCGGTATCTCACGCGGTATATGAGCATAACCTCGGGGCGTATCCACCGCTTCGGTAAAGGTCCAGCCGGTACGGTACCCTAAAGACGACAAAAACATTCAGAATGGAGCGTCTGCATGAGCCTTAATTCCTTCAACGCGCTAGACACCCTTGAGGTGAATGGACAGCAGTACAGCTACTACAATCTCAACTCTGTGCCCGGAGTAGAGAAACTGCCCTATGCATTGAAAGTACTAGCAGAAAACCTGCTGCGCACTGAAGACGGCGCCAATGTCACCGCGGAGCACATCAATGCACTTGCTCACTGGGATCCTTCAGCTGACCCCAGCGTCGAAATCCAATTCACCCCCGCTCGTGTCCTTATGCAGGACTTTACTGGTGTTCCTTGCGTCGTTGACCTTGCCACCATGCGTCAGGCCGTTACTGCGCTAGGAGGCGACCCCGACCAGGTCAACCCTCTTAACCCAGCAGAGATGGTGATCGACCACTCCGTAATCGTTGAGTTTTTCGGCACCCCGGATGCGATTGAGCGGAACGTCGCTATCGAATACGAGCGGAACGAAGAGCGCTACCAGTTCCTTCGGTGGGGGCAAGGCGCCTTCTCCAATTTCCGTGTGGTACCACCAGGAACCGGCATCGTGCACCAGGTCAACATCGAATACCTTGCGCGCGTCATCATGGACAACGAAAAGGTGCTCTATCCCGATACTTGTGTGGGAACGGACTCTCACACCACCATGGAAAACGGACTTGGTATCCTCGGCTGGGGCGTTGGTGGTATTGAGGCCGAAGCTGCCATGCTGGGCCAGCCGATCTCGATGTTGATTCCGCGCGTTGTGGGCTTCAAACTCACTGGTCAGACCAAGCCAGGCGTTACCGCCACAGATGTTGTCCTCACCATCACCGATATGCTTCGTCAACACGGTGTTGTCGGCAAATTCGTCGAATTCTATGGTGAGGGTATTAGTGCCGTGCCACTCGCTAACCGTGCCACCATCGGCAACATGTCTCCCGAATATGGTTCCACCTGTGCCATCTTCCCCATCGACCAAGAGACGCTTGACTATATGCGGCTCACTGGGCGTGACGACGACGCAATCGCGCGCGTGGAGGCTTACACCAAGGCGCAAGGCCTCTGGCACTATCCCAATGTCGAGGCCGAGTACTCCGAATATCTCGAGCTTGACCTTGGGACCGTTATGCCCTCGATCGCTGGCCCCAAACGCCCCCAAGATCGCATCACCCTTGACCGTGCAAAGGAAACCTGGCGTGAAGCAGTCCGGGCGTACACCAACGATCTCGCCGGTGAAGGCGATCTGGCAGGCCGTCCCTCCCGCCCCGTCCATGTGACAACTGCCAACCATGGAGAGTTTGATATCGACCATGGCATCGTCGGTATCGCCTCTATCACCTCCTGCACCAACACGTCGAACCCATCTGTCATGCTCTCCGCTGGTTTACTTGCCCGCAATGCGGTGAAGCGAGGACTCTTTGTGAAGCCTTGGGTGAAGACAACGATGGGTCCCGGCTCTCAGGTCGTTACTGACTACTACGAGACGGCCGGGTTGTGGGAATACCTCCAAAAGCTCGGATTCTACCTGTCGGGATATGGTTGCACCGCCTGCATCGGTAACGGTGGACCTCTCATCCCTGAAGTTTCGCAGGCCATTCAGGACAATGACTTGGCCGCATGCTCGGTGCTGTCCGGTAATCGAAACTTCGAAGGGCGCATTAACCCCGATATCAAGATGAACTACTTGGCTTCCCCACCGCTGGTCATCGCCTATGCGATTGCCGGAACGCTCGACATCGATTTTGATACCCAGCCCCTTGGTACGGACCACGAGGGCAACGAGGTATTCCTCCGCGACATCTGGCCATCCGATGAGGACATTGACTCCATTATCTCTTCCGCCATCACTGAAGATATGTACGCCAAGGACTATGCGGATGTTTTCGCCGGAGATACCCGGTGGCAGAGCCTCGATACTCCAGAGGGCGATACGTTTGCCTGGAATGAGGACTCCACCTACATTCGCAAAGCTCCGTACTTTGATGGCATGGGTCTCGAGCCGGAGCCCGTCACGGATGTGGAAGGTGCCCGTGTGCTTGCAAAGTTGGGAGATTCCGTCACCACTGACCACATCTCTCCTGCCTCCGCCATCAAGCCTGGTACACCCGCTGCACAGTATCTTGATTCCTATGGAGTAGCACAAAAGGACTACAACTCCTTCGGATCGCGCCGTGGCAACCATGAGATCATGGTGCGTGGTACGTTTGCCAACATCCGGCTGCAGAACCAACTGCTCGACGGTGTGAGTGGTGGCTATACTCGCGACTTCACCCAACCTGAAGCACCGCAGAGCTTCATCTACGACGCTGCTCAAAATTACGCGGCTGCTGGTATCCCGCTGGTTGTGCTCGGAGGTAAAGAATACGGTACTGGTTCCTCCCGTGACTGGGCGGCCAAGGGGACCGCTCTTCTGGGCGTTAAGGCGGTGATCGCAGAATCCTTCGAGCGCATTCACCGCTCTAACCTCATCGGTATGGGTGTAATCCCGTTGCAGTTCCCCGCCGGCGAAAGTCACGAATCGCTGGGACTAAACGGAACAGAAGTCTACGACATTGCGGGCATCACTGAACTAAACAGTGGTATCACCCCCAAGACAGTGAAGGTGACCGCTACCAATGAAGACGGAACTGCAGTGACCTTTGACGCCATTGTTCGTATCGATACACCTGGTGAAGCGGACTACTACCGGAATGGCGGTATCCTGCAGTACGTCCTTCGCAACATGGTGAAGAACGACTAAGCCCGCCTTTCTGCCTTCTCGACACGATTGCCGGCTAGACTCCCGTGTGGAAGCTAGCCGGCAATCGTCAGTTCATCGCATAGTCTGGGGCAGCCCCTGCTCACAGCAGGTGGTAAAAGTTTGTCCCTAGTTGTTTCTGTCGATGCTATGAAAGCTAAGCGAGCGTCACGATCTCCATGTAGTCCTCACCCCATAAATCCTCTATACCATCAGGAAGAACAATAACCCGCTCTGGCTTTAGCGCTTCTACTGCTCCTGGATCGTGTGTTACCAGCACGCAAGCGCCTTCATAGGTTCGCAGAGCTTCGAGTACCTGCTCCCGACTAATCGGGTCTAGGTTGTTCGTTGGCTCGTCTAAGAGCAGTACGTTAGCTTGGGAGCAAACCAAGCTTGCGAGGGCCAAGCGAGTTTTTTCACCACCCGACAATGTTCCGGCTGGCTGCTCCCACATCTGTTCGGTCAGCATAAAAGCGCCAAGGAGACCGCGCAGATCCTGTGCACCCGCATCGGGGGCTTGTCGCACCATGTTGTCCCATACACTCGCATCCAACTGCAAAGTGTCATGCTCCTGCGCAAAGTAACCACGTTTCAGCCCATGACCAGGCACAACAGTGCCATCTCCATCAGACTCTTCCACACCTGCCAAAATGCGCAGCAACGTCGTCTTACCGGCACCGTTAAGTCCGAGGATGACGACTCGACTGCCTTTATCGATGGCCAGATCAACTCCGGAAAACACTTCGAGAGAGCCATAGGTTTTGGAAAGGTTCTCAGCTGTCAGTGGGGTTTTCCCGCAAGGAAGAGGCTGTGGAAAAGCAATATTGGCATGCTTTTCCGCCTGGCGGACTTCTGCAGCTTCATCGAGTAGACGTTGGGCACGCCGCTCCATTTGATGAGCTGCGGCCGCCTTTGTCGCTTTAGCTCCCAGGTGGGCAGCTTGTGCTCGGAGCGCTGCTGCCTTCTTCTCTGCATTGGCACGTTCTCTGCGGCGGCGTTGTTCATCTGCTGAGCGAGCAGCCAGGTAGCGTTCCCAGCTCATACTGTAGGTATCGATCTCTGCGCGTATGGAGTCGAGGTACCACACTTTGTTTACGACAGCATCAAGTAAGCCCGTATCGTGACTGATAACGATCAGTCCACCAGTGTACTGGCTAAGGAACTCCCGTAGCCATTGGATACTATCTGCATCCAAATGGTTAGTGGGCTCGTCCAGCAGCAGTGTCGTTCCTGCTTTGCTGCCATCAGCTTGAGAGCTTCCGAAAAGGATACGGGCCAATTCGACGCGGCGCCGTTGTCCCCCAGAGAGGTGTTCGAGTGCCTCCGAGAGGACTCGCTGTTCAAGCCCTAAGGAGTTGCAGATGCGCGCTGCGTCACCTTTCGCCTTGTAACCACCCAGGTCATTAAAACGTTCTTCTAGCCGAGTGAACTTCTTAATAGCGTGGTCGCGCGTCTTATCGTCTTCAGCCGTCTCCAGGATGTACTGCTGGCGTTCCATATTGCGGGCAATACTGTCCAGACCGCGGGCAGAAAGAACACGACTCAACACTGTCGTCTGAAGATCTCCTTCGCGGGGATCCTGCGGCAGATAACCTATCTCGCCAGAGCGCACAATGGTACCTGCATAAGGTTCTGTTTCCCCAGCGAGAATACGCATCGTGGTGGTCTTACCTGCACCGTTACGTCCTACTAGGCCAATACGGTCCCCCTCGTGAACAACAAGAGAGCCAGGTACAGTAAGAAGCGTACGGACGCCCGCACGCACTTCGAGGTCAGTAAAAGAGATCATAGGAAACTGAAACGAGAGATAAACGAGGTAGTGGATGAGCGCCCTAACAGGAGGGTGTATTAGGCTTCCCGAGCTTACCACCGGAACCGGGCTTTCCCCGCTTCACACTCGATTGTTGAGCTGCACCCTGTGATACGCGTTGCGTCGGCGGAAGCTCACCGCGCATGCGACGCACCTCTCGATCGAGCAGATACATCACTGCGAAAATAAGGATAGTCATGACGACCAAGCCCAGCCACTGGTGAGCAAGAATGGCATAGGCGGCCAATGCGAACTCAATGGCGAGGAGCAGTGCCAAAAACGCAATAATGATCTTTGACTTCATTTAGAGGGTAAAACCTAACGCGCGAAGTTGTTCACGTCCATCATCCGTGATCATGTGGGCACCCCACGGGGGCATCCACACCCAGTTTATCCGCAAGGCTCGCGCATGTCCCTCTGCACACACAGCGACGAATGCTTGATCTTCAATCACGTCAGTCAGCGGGCATGCCGGCGACGTCAATGTCATGTTGACAGTGGCACGACGGGCAACATCCATCTCCACCCCATAGACCAGGCCCAAATCGACCACATTCACGCCGAGTTCTGGGTCCACGACCTCGAACATCGCCTCCCACACTTCTTGAATTTCTGCATCAGTCGCAGCGGGAATGTCATCGGGTAGCTTTGCCAGGTCTTCAGCTTTGACGGCCCGATAATCCTCAAGAATCCATGTGGAGAAGTCGGTGTCGTCAGTGATCTCAGGAGCTGTCTGCTCGTCAGTATCGCTTTCTGGTGGCATTCGTGTTGTGGTGCTGTTCAGCGGGTCAGCGCCGGGGTTTTCGCCGTCTTCTGCAGCAGCACTGTCTAATGCCGCAAGCGCGTTGAGCACAGCTGCTTCTTGCTTGTGCTGTTGTGGCGAGGTGAAATCAGGCTTCACTAGTTATCCTTCCCCACTTCCGTTGACGTACTACTACCGAGCGCAATGGAATCATCCAAAGCCTGCGAACTAGCATCCTTAAACGCCATCCAGCCGAGCAACGCACATTTCACTCGCGCAGGATACTGCGAGACACCGGCCAACGCGATACCGTCACCCAGAACTGCTTCGTCTCCCTCGTCCTGCCCACGGGAGGTGATCATCTCCTCGAAACGATCACAAATGACGAAGGCCTCCGCCACTGTATGGCCGATCAGCTGCTCCGTCATGATGGACGTGGATGCCTGGCTGATAGAACACCCTTCACCGTCATAAGAGATGTCGCGGATGCGGGTTTTCTCCGGGTTTCGGGGGTCTTCGGGACAATGGTCAAGGTGTACCCGTAGCCGAATATCGTCGCCACAAGACGTGTTGTGATGGTGTACTTCCGCATCCCAATCATCGCGTAGGCCCCGCGCATTGGGGTGCCGATAGTGGTCCAAGATGACCTCTTGGTACATACTTTCCAAGCGCATTAGATAACTCCAAAGAACTTTTGTACGCGGAGGATTCCTTCTACCAGCTGATCGACGTCAGCACAGGAGTTGTAGATATAGAAGCTAGCGCGGGCAGTGCCAGAAATGCCGAAGCGGCTGTGCAATGGTTCAGCGCAGTGGTGTCCGACCCGGACGGCAATGCCATCGTCATCAAGGAACTGGCCCACATCATGGGAGTGGATACCATCGACTGTAAAAGAGAGGGCGCTCCCTCGCTGTTCCGGTGTACTTGGACCGATGATACGGACACCAGGTAGGCCATTGAGCTGCTCAAGCGCGTACCGGGTGAGTTCTTGCTCGTGGGCAAAAACGTTATCCATTCCTAAAACATCCAGGTAGCTAATCGCAGCACCAAGGCCAATGACCTGGCTCATGTTGGGGACACCAGCTTCGTAGCGTTGCGGCGGAGCCGCATAGGTGGTCTTTTCCATGGTGACGTGTTCAATCATGGAACCACCGGTGAGGAAGGGAGGTAGGCCCTGCAGGATCTGTGCGCGGCCGTACAACACACCTACGCCCGACGGGGCCAGCATCTTGTGTCCAGAAAATGCAGCAAAGTCGACGCCAAGCGCAGTGACATTGACTGGCATATGGGGAACGGATTGGCACGCATCAAGAACGACGAGTGCCCCAACCTGGTGAGCGCGTTCAACCACGGTGGCAACATCAGTAATGGCACCCGTCACGTTAGAGGTGTGTGTTATAGCCACCGCTTTGGTTCGCTCGGTCATGTCGACTGCGTCGAGGTCCAGGCGGCCATCATCCTGCAGGGGAAACCACTTCAAAATGGCGCCAGTGCGTCGGCAGAGTTCCTGCCACGGGACGAGATTCGCATGGTGCTCCGCCTCCGAGATGATGATTTCATCCCCTGCGGTAACACGGTAGCCACCAGCTCTTTCATCCCCCAGAACGTAGGACACGAGGTTAAGAGACTCAGTCGAGTTTTTAGTGAAGATAACCTCGTCGACGGCGCAACCGATAAAGCCTGCAACGTTTGCACGTGCATTCTCGTAGGCATCAGTTGCTTCTTCAGCAAGCTGATGCGCACCTCGGTGGGTGGCAGCGTTGTGGTGAAGAAGAAACTCGCGCTCAGCATCCAATACCTGCAGTGGCTTTTGCGAGGTTGCCCCCGAATCGAGGTATACAAGCGGCTTCTCCCCCCGCACAGTGCGGTTCAAAATGGGAAAGTCGGCACGTACAGCCTGGACGTCAAACATTACTTCCCTTTCCCAACGAACTCGTCGTAGCCCTGTTCTTCCAGCTGGTCAGCTAGTTCTGGGCCACCAGTAAGAGCGATCTTTCCGTTGGCAAACACATGGACAACATCCGGCTTCACATAGCGAAGGATACGGGTGTAGTGGGTGATGAGGAGGACGCCACCATTGGTTTCGTCCTGATACTTGTTGATGCCCTTGGAGACATGTCGGAGAGCATCGACATCCAGTCCGGAGTCGGTCTCATCCAAGATGGCGAACTTAGGTTTGAGGAGTGCGAGCTGCAAGGTCTCAAAGCGCTTTTTTTCACCACCGGAAAAACCTTCATTAACAGATCGATCATTGAATGCCGGATCTATATGGAGAAATTCCATCTCTTCGCGAACTTCTTTGACCCACTGTCGGAGCCGAGGTGCTTCTCCACGCACAGCAGCTGCAGCAGAGCGGAGGAAGCTCGAGGTAGAAACACCC
>OKDF01000414.1_pt1 | contig 14712 bp, 11 predicted proteins | sample 1613721 | NCBI WGS metagenome assembly OKDF01 (sample SAMN04436873, study PRJEB24849) | human gut metagenome | biome: human gut; feature: NICU; material: stool | host: Homo sapiens | place: USA: Saint Louis, MO | collected 2011-09-21
CGGGGGACATGGGGGCAATGAACCCGCCGCCAATGTCGGCAGAATTCCAGCCCTTCGCCATAGCGGATTCCTGGTAGAGGGAGGTATCTACGACCACTTTGGTAGCGGTGATACCGCGCTTTTGCAGGGCAACCTTAGTGTGCTTGGCTAGCTCGGAGAGGCGTGCCGCACCATGGTAGAAGCTGTCCTGGCCTGTGCGGGCGGTGGAGAGAGTGACGTCCCCGTAGCCGCGCAGCACGACAGTGCCGTTACCGAGCAAGAGGGTTTCCGTTTTGACCCGCTGCTCATCGGGAAGTACCAGGAGGGCCGCCTGAGCGGTGAGCAGCTTCATCACACTGGCCGATTGCAGGGCTTTGTCCGGCTGGTGCTCCCACAAGGTTTTCCCGCTCATGGCGTCGTGGACGGAGCCGGTGAAGTTCGCCATGGTGGAGTCGCTGAGCAGTGCGTTCAGGCGGGCGGAGAGGATGTCTGCATCGGGAATGGGGGCATCTTGGGATACCGGCTGGAACACGTCATCGCGTTCTTCCATGGTGGGTGGCAGGGCAATACCTTTCACCCAGGAGGATGCGTCGGTGGCGTTCACACCCCGCATCCGCGGCACGATGTAAAAGGCAAGTGCGGTACCGACCGCGAGCAGAATAACCATCAACACGGAGAGGGCAATGGTGAGACGCTTACGGTCTTTCATAGACAGTCCTTTGCCAAGTGAGTGGGCGTATTGCCGCTTCATTCTTTCATGAATCACGGGCTCGGTGCGAGCCTGGTCTATCCTTATAGGAAACCGTTAGTTTCCGCTGCAAAGGTAGGTTACTTGATGAGCCTCGACGTCATCATTGAGATCCCCAAGGGGTCCCGCAACAAGTACGAAGTTGACCACGAGACTGGTCGCATATGTCTGGACCGCTACCTCTTCACCCCCATGGCCTACCCGGCCGACTATGGCTTCATTGACCACACCCTGGGTGAGGATGGCGACCCGCTGGATGCCCTCGTCATTCTGCCGGAACCCGTCTTCCCCGGCTGCGTTGTGCCCGCCCGCGTGGTCGGCGTCTTCAACATGACCGACGAAGCCGGCGGCGACGACAAGCTGATCGCTGTGCTGGACGATGTGCGCTGGAACCACATCCACGACATCGATGACGTACCGCAGGATCTCCGCAACGAGATCGAGCACTTCTTTGTCCATTACAAGGACTTGGAGCCCAACAAGGAAGTTTCCGGCACCGGTTGGGGCGACAAGGCTGCTGCCGAGAAGATCCTGGAAGAAGCCAAGGAACGCTACCAGGGCTAACCCCTGTCACTGCCGAAAAAAGAGTTCATGCACCATACGGTTAGAGGGATAACGGCAACTTCGCACACCTTTTATCCACATCTCCCGACATATGTTGGATAAAATAACCGCATGGCAAAAGAAAAAAAGGAAAAGAAAGAGTTCGATAAGGCCAAGGCCGGCAAGATCGTCCGACGTGTTCTCAAGATTGTTGGCATCATTGTCGTGCTCCCCATTATCGCCCTCATCCACTCTTAAAAAAGCATTCCCAATCGATAACACAAAAGGCACCCATAGGTTTCCTATGGGTGCCTTTTCGTTGTGACGGCATTGAGAGCGGTGTTCTTATTCCAAATAAGTGGGAGAGTCCAGGTCGTTGATCTGGACTCTCCCATGTGTCATCGTTGTCGGCTCTGCCTAAGCAGCCGAAGTGTCACTCCGGGCGCGGTCTTTTTTTGCGGGGAGTCGACCTGCTTCTTGAAGGCTATCGCGGAGTAGCATTTCTATTTGGGCGTTGATAGAGCGGAGATCATCCGCAGCCCAGCGAGCGATTCCTTCATACACTTCGGGGGTGAGCCGCAGAGAGAGTGTTTTGCGGGCGGTGTCGGAGATGCGTCGGTTAACCATGGTGGTGGTTCTTTCGGGTGGTGGGGTGTGGGTGGCCGGATCCTTTAGTTGTAGAGGGTTCCGGTGTTGACTACTGGGGATACGTGGTTGTCGGAGCAGAGGACGACGAGCAGGTTGGAGACCATGGCGGCGCGGCGTTCGTCGTCGAGTTCCACGATGTCGTGTTCTTCTAGCTGGTGGAGGGCGTCTTGCACCATGGAGACGGCGCCTTCGACGATGCGTTCGCGGGCGGCGACGACGGCGGCGGCTTGCTGGCGTTGCAGCATGGCTTGGGCGATTTCGGGGGCGTAGGCGAGGGAGCTGATGCGAGCTTCGATGATGGTAAGGCCGGCGGAGGCGACTCGGGCAGCGACTTCGTCAGCGAGCTCTTGACTGACGTCATCGGTGGAGCCGCGCAGGCTGACGACGTCGGTACGGCTGCCTTCGTCGTAGGGATGGGTGGAGATGACGTGGCGGAGGGCTGCTTCGGCTTGGGTTTCAATGAAGGCTTCGTAGTCTTTGACGGCGAAGCTGGCACGGGCGGTGTCGCCGACGGTCCAGACGACGATGGCGGCGGTCGTGACGGGGTTGCCGTCTTCGTCATTGATCTTCAGTTCGTTGGTTTCGAAGTTGCGGACGCGGACGGAGAGTTTCTTCCGGGCGGTGAGGGGGTAGGTGAAGATGAAGCCATCGGTACGGATGGTGCCGATGTATTTGCCGAAGAATTGGCTAACGAGGGTGTGGCCGGGCTGAATGATGCTGAATCCGGTGCAGGTGATGATGCTGAGCAGCATGACGATGACAATTACTGCTGTCAGTGCGGGGGAGGCGGTGTCCCCGGTAGCAGCGATGAGTGCGATGCTGCCGGTGAAGAGCACGATGAGGAGGAGGAAAATGAGGGCAGCATGCCCACCGGTGAGGTGGGGGAGACGCTTTTCTTCGATGTCGAAGCCTCCGAACTTTCCGGGGGCTGGGGTGGCTGCGGGGGTGCCGTCGAGAACTGCGTCCGCTTCTGTGTGTGGTGGGGTGGCGGGTGCGGGGTTGGTGTTGTTGTTGGGTGATACGGGGGTGAGGGTGCGCTTCATGTCGATCACTTCTCCTGTGTCTGTACACATAGTATGACGTCAAAATGATACCATTTTGGTGTGCGCTCGCAAGAGGTGACAACACTCTCCTTCCCCTCCGCCACCCAGCTGTCTCCCGCGTCACATAATTGCCACTCTCGGTAATATCCCTTGACCGATTCACTACGCTCGTCAACGATCACCCATGTACCTATTGACCTTTACAGACACCGCAGCAGGGTCATGTCACCAGGATCTCCTTATGCATAACAACACTATTCGCGTAGCAGCCGGCCTTCTTACCAGCTGCGCCATCCTCACCAGCACCATCACCGCTGCACAAGCAGTCCCTCTCACCACCACTCCCAGCGCCGATGACGGCTTCCTCCGCACCACCCCCACCGTCCCCGTCCACCACGGGCAGTACGGCCCCGACACCACCCTCGCACAGGCCCGCAAGGCAGCCGGCGTCACCACCGGCAAGCCCTGGCCTTACGACAGCACCCTCAACCTGGAAATCCCCGACGCCAGCGCCTACCGCACCATCCCGGAAATCCGTACCCCCGGCTGCGCGCTCACCAAAGAACACCCCAACCCAGTGGTGCTCGTGCACGGCACCTGGGCCAACGCTCAAAAGTGGAATGTGCTGGCACCCTACCTGCAGAAGCACGGCTACTGCGTCTTTGCCATGAACTATGGCTTCGACGCCCGCTCCAGTATTTACAACAACCCCGCGGACGGCAAGTTCGCCATCAGCAACATCTATTCTTCCGCTATCGAGCTCAACAACTATGTCAACAAGGTTGTGAAGCTCACCGGCGCCAAGAAGGTTGACCTCGTAGGGCACTCCCAAGCCGGCCTGGTCTTCCACCTGTGGATGCATGATTTCCGCGGAAACCTCCGCACCCAACACTCCATCACCCTCGCAGGCACAAACCACGGTACCACCATGATGGGTCTGTCGACCTTCCCCGTCTGGGACAACCCCACCCTCGCCACCAGTCTTTCCGCCGTCCTCTCAAGTGCTGCCCTTCAGCAGCTGGTCGGCTCCCCCATGGTGCGCTACATCAACTCACTGCCGGACACCATGCCGGGCGTGCGCTACACCGCACTAGCCACCAAGTACGACACCACTTCTACCCCCTACGACGCAACCTTCCTGAAGCCTGTCCGCGGCGCAACCGTCACCAATGTGACCGTGGAAAACGTGTGCAAGCCCGGCGAAATGCTCGACCACAACAAGCTCACCACGAACCAGGCTGTTCAGGTGCTTGTACTGCGGGCACTACAGAACACGCAGGTGACGTGTTCCGACACCCAGTGGGCACTATAAGTCTAGAATGAAAGCTATGAAGAAAACTCTTGCATGCGTGTCTGCAGCCCTAGCTGCAGTGCTCGGTTTTAGCCTCACCACCACCCCGGTGGCCCAAGCAGCTATCCTCCCCGGCCCGGGATACACCGTCCCCGAGATTAGCGACCCCCACTGCACCCTCACCAAGAAAGACCCCTACCCGGTCGTTCTTATTCACGGCACGTGGGCCAACGCCCAGAAGTGGAAGTACCTCACCCCCTACCTGCGTCAAAACGGGATGTGCGTGTGGGCACTGAACTTCGGCTACAACGAGGACGCCATCTTCGAGAAGTACCGCGAACGCTACGCCGTCCAGGATGTTGACACCTCCCTCAAAGAGATCGACGCCTACGTCAAGATGGTGATGCGGAAGACCGGTGCCAAGAAGGTGAATGTGGCAGCCCACTCTCTGGCTGGTCTGCTCACCAAGCTGTGGATCTACAAGTACAAGGCCAACCGCTACGTCAACAATGCAGTGCTCATCACCCCCACGCTGAAGGGCACCGACATGGACGGCATGGGTGCATTTGGCCCCCACAAGTACCCCATCCTGCCAGAGGCTATTGGGTTCTTCGCCTCGCTGCCGGCGGAATACCAGCTCTGGGACTCCCCCACCATCGCCTATGCTAAGTCCATTCCGGACACCATGCCTGGCGTCCACTACGCCAGCCTGATGACCAAGGACGATAAGACCGCTACCCCATACACCACCGGCATGATGAAAGCCGGCCCCCGTGCCACCGTGCAGAATGTTGTCATCCAGGATGTATGCCGGGTGGATCATGAGATCACGCACTCAGGCATGATCGAGGACCCCATTGCGCGCCCGGTTATTCTGCGTGCCCTGCGCAACCAGCCCGCCAACTGCAAAGGCACCCCGTGGGAGGTTCCCAACGGGTGGGTCGGTAAGAGCCACAAGGGCGAAAACAACGGTTTTGCTGGTGACGCTGGCCAATCCGACTACACTGCCCCCTAGCGTTCTGCTAGCACAAAGCTCACTCTAGAAAAGCTCGCTCTAGAAACAGCGAATGCCCCCGCATCTGCGGGGGCATTCCTATATCTGTATGGGCTGCGTCGGAGGACACAGTGCGTTGACTACTTACGGCCCTTCACAGCCTTGATAATGCCGATGACCAAGCAGGCACCGACGAAGGCAGTGACGAAGCTCCAGAAGAAGCCGGCACTTTCCGCACCGAGCACGAAGCCAAGAATGGCACCACCGATAAGACCACCTGCAACGCCAGCGCCAATGTTGGCCCAAACACCCATTTGCTCATCGGTCTTCATCACCTTAGAAGCGAGCCAGCCAGCAATGCCACCGAAGATAATCCAACCGAGGAAACCGAATGCGAGCTCCATGAGCTATTCCTTTCATCAGTCCCCAGGGGGACTTTCTGTATATAGCCTCACGAGGAGGAATTTGCTACGAGCAAAATACCCGTTCTTACCCTCTTAGTGTAAGGAAAACACAGGTGGTTGTCAGCCGTTTCGCTGCCAGCGAGAACTATCACTAGCTGGGAATACGCCACAATTTACCAACAGGGAAGACACTCGCAACCTAAAATATTAAACGCTTGACCAGTTTGTTATCGATTATTTTCTTTTAAAGAAGCTCTGCTCAACGAGGTTTAAAGTCGGATTTTTCCCACACTATGTGCTTCTCTAGTAACTATGAAGAAATCCATTCGCAACCGTATATTTTCCAGCACTACCGCACTGGTAACGACCGCCGCCCTCCTCGCTAGCGGTCTGGGTACCGCTGGAGCTGACCCCATTGAACCAGGACAACCCGTCCCCCTCTGGTCTGGCATGGATGTCTCCCACTACCGCGGACATATCCCCCAGAAGAACGGCACCCTCCTCCGCGAGGTTCCCCTCGACAAGGGAGCCTGGCTCCCCGCTGCCTCCAAAGCCAGCCGTATCCTTTACACTTCGCAGAATTCCCGTGGCAAGATGGCTGTCTCCACCGGCGCCATCTTCCTCCCCAAGAAGCCTGCTCCCGCCGGCGGCTACCCCATTGTGGCGTGGGCACACGGCACGGTGGGCCTCGGTGACGCCTGTACCCCCTCCGCCGGTGACCGCTACCTCCGCGACGTCAAGTACCTGGACCACTGGCTGAACCAGGGCTACGCCGTCGTCGCCACCGACTACGTGGGCCTCGGCACTCCTGGTCTGATGGCCTACCTGGACGGCAAGACCTCCGCCCATAACGTGGTGGATTCCGTCATCGCCGCCCAGCGCTCCACCCTCGCCAAGTTCTCCCCCAAGTGGGTTGTGGTGGGCCAGTCCCAGGGTGGCGGCGTGGCCATGAACACCGCCCGTTACGCCACCGAATTCGGTAAAGGCTCCGGCGTGGATTACCGCGGTGGCGTCTCCACCGGCACCCCTGCCCACATTGAAGATATTCTGCAGTTTGCTGGCCCACACTTCCCTCCCTTTGACGTGGGCGCGGGCATGACCACCTACATCCTCTATGTGCTGGCTGGGTTCCGTGACGCCCGCCCCGACATGAAGGTGAACCAGGTGCTCAACAAGGAAGGTCTGAAGTGGGTCAAGCAGTCCGAGACCCTCTGCTACGGCTCCCTCCACAAGGCACTCGAGGACCAGAACGTGTCTCTACACACCCTCTTCGCCAAGCCGCTGCTCTCCCTCCCCGGCATCCATAAGGCTCTACAGGAGTATATGGGTACCCCGGCCTCCGGCTACGATCGCCCAATCTTCGTCGGCCAGGGCCTGAAGGACGTCGACGTCCCCGCACCGTTCGCCATCAGCCTGGTGACAGAAATGTACCTGCGTGGGGAACCGGTGGAATTTTACCTCTACCCCAACTATGACCACAGCCAGACGGTCAACGGATCCCTCAAGGACTCCACCCCGTTCGTGGCGCGCGTCATGCAGGGCTAATACTCCGCCCTCGTACGCTCTCGTCATTATCGGCCCATAATATCCAACTGCCGCCCGCGGATCTCGGTCCGGGGCGGCAGTTGTGTGCAGTCAGGGTGGTGACGAGTCCTCCGCAACGCGGGTGCGTGCGCGGCTAGTCCTCGTCGTCTTCGGGGAGGAACTTCAGCATGGCCTCCACACTGGGGATAACAAACCAGGCGGAACCGGTGACCTTCATGAAGTTCATGATGGAGTCGTGCACACCGTCGGCGCCAGCCATCCGGTCCACCATGTCCTCCAGCTTCCACTGCTCGTTGGTGAAGCCCACAAACAATGTGCCGTGGCGGTGCATATCGCCGTAGGCCACATTGCGGCGCCACACCTTCACAGACATCTCATCGGTATCGATATTGGTACGAGCAACGTGGGCAGACAGCGGCTTCACATCGTCATCAAACTCAATATTGTCGAGTTTGGTGCGGCCAATGGCCTTTTCCTGCTCCTCGATGCTGGTCTCGTACCAGTTGAACTTGGTGTGCTCGTAGGGCTGGAAAAGGAGAATGGAGGCGCCAGCGCCCGGTTTCCCCTCCGGGACGGCCACATGCTGAGGTGCTTCCAGACGGCCCGGGTTCTCGGTGCCATCCACGAACCCCGTCAGATCCTGGTTGCCATGATAGCCCCAGCCGCGATACTCGGAGCTCAGCTCCGCATTCGAGCCGAAGGCACCGATGACCTGCTTAGCCCAGTCCCAGCAGGCATCCATGCCGGCGGAGCTGATCCAGATCCAAAAGTCATGCTGCTCGGCAGGCATAGCGGTAATGCCTTCGCCCTTAGCCTCTGTGTAGTCGTGGACATCAGCCGGCACGTCCGCAGCGTCCGCAACCTCCGCCCACAGGCTCGGGCGTACACCCACCACCACATTCACCATGTCGGTAGTAGCAGGGTTACCTGCCTGGGCGAGAGTCCGCAACGCCTCCTGGACATCGGCCCCGGCAGTCAGGTCGAAAGTGAGATAGAGATGTTCTGTTGCCCCAAAGGCAAACAATCCAGACTGTGCATTCATGCGTCTCATTTTACCCAGCAGAGCAGGCGCCTCCCAGGCCAGTAGAGGCTAAGGACGTAGGGTAGAAGAGTGAATCGAAACACCCGCCCCGCCTGCAACGGTCCACTGCGCACCGCCCTCGCCCCCAAGGCCTACCAATTGGGGCTCCGCACCCTGCAGTCCATCGCCCACGAGCCCGGTTCCATCTCCGATCGGGTGGCGGAGAGTCGTAATTTTCTCACCTCCCCCACCTGCCTACAGCTGGCACTCGCCACTGCCGCCGCCGGGGCCGCTGGGCAGACGCTACAGGACCTCCTAGCGGTCCTCGGGATGGCGGAAAAGGCACAGCTGCGGGAGATAGCTGACACCCTCGCGGAAGGCTCCCGCCTGGTCTCCACTGCCTGCCGCGCCGTCGCCCGACAAGGCTTGACATGTGAGCGTGGGTTCGCCGCCACCATGGCTAACCTGGGCGGCACCATGCATCGGCTGGACTTCACCAACACTGCGAAAGCCCAGGAGAACTTGGATAGCTGGGTCTATCGCAACACCAAGGGGCTCATCCCCCGCTCCGGCATTACCGTCACCCCCGCTATTGATATGGTGCTGCAGTCGGCGCTCGCACTCATTGCTCCCTGGGCGGAACCGTTCCGTGTCGACGATACGGAAGATGACGAGTTCTTCCTTATGAGTGGGGAACGCCAGCCCTGCCGCATGATGTACACCACCCGGAACCTCCCCTACGGCGACTACGAAGGATGGCGTGCCACCACCCTCCCCTACGACGGGGGCCTCACCTGTGACATCATCGTCCCTCCAGACGGCACCAGCCCCCTCAAGGCCACGCCCGGACTCCTCCTAGGGTTACTCCAGGAGATGTTGGAGTCCTCCCGGCTGCCGCTCGAAGTGAAACTGCCCAAGGTGAACACCAGTTCCTCAGAGAGCCTCCGCAATGCCCTCACCCGCATGGGGTTAGGAAGCCTCTTTGACAATGCCGACTTCAGCGCCATGTCCCCGGAGGTCAGCGGGATCAGCGACTGCGTCCAGCAGGTGCTGCTCGATGTTGACGAGCGGGAAACCACAGCTGCTGCCACCGTCGAGATGGTAATGCTGACCTGTGCTCATGGCGGTGCACGCACACCGCGCCCGCCGCTGGTCTGCGACCACCCGTTCCTCTTGGTGATCCGCGACGAAAAAACGGATGTGCCGGTCTATATGGGAGCTATCCACCACCCGTCACAGCCCTAACCTACCTGGCCGGACAACCTTCACGCGGCCGTAACACCCGCCCCGGGCGAACAACAGGCGCACAACCACCAAGATACAGAAAGTCCCCGCTGCGTTCCGGCGGGGACTGTTATCTGCTCACGTTTTGCGTACCGACGATACGGTGAATTGTGTGCGATGAGCCGCTTAGGAGAATCGAACTCCTGACCTATTCATTACGAGTGAATCGCTCTACCGACTGAGCTAAAGCGGCCTGCACCCACCAAAGAGTGCACGTTAACTTTAGCGGAGAACCCCAGGTAAAGAAAAACCCAACCTCTGCGTGTCCACAGCAGTTCCCTGCGGCAGGTGACGCGCAAGACCCCTCAGAGACACTTCCTAGGACGCGGCTAAGACACTAACGGAGCTAATTGAAACACAAAGCGAGAGCTAGCTGCGGACACTAGCGGGGGCTAGCTGCCAACGCCATACTAATGCGGGCTACCATACCGCCCACCGCTACTTCGGGCTTCACATTCTGGCCAATCTCCACCCGCGCAGCCATCACCGCATCAATACACCGCAGCAACGCCTCCGAGGAAAACGTCTGCCCCATCGTCGCCGTCACCCGTCGTGCATCCACATGCACCGGCTGTACCCGCGCACCCGTCGCCTGCACCAACGCATCCCGGTAGAAAGTAGCCAAATCCGTCAACGACAAATCAACCGAATCCCGCACCATGCGGGTCTCGCGCCGCTTCTGCGCATCCGCCAGCTCCTTCAATGCCCCCGCTGAACCGCGCAGCGCCCCCGCCGCACCCTTCCCAGTACCGCCCGCCCCCAAGGCCGTTCGCAGCTCCTCCGTCTCCCCCTCCGACAACACTTTATTGGCGGCGGCAGCGGCCGCCCTCGCATCCTGCACCATCTGCACAGCCAGGTCGTAACCGTGCCCTGGCTGGGCGGTGGCCTGCCCCAACTCCAACACCCGACGCCGCCTATTGCGTGCATCCTCCGAGTTCAACAGCGCCCGCGCCCGCCCAATATGAGCACCCGACACCGCCGCCGACCAGCGCGCCTGCTCCTGGCTCGCCCCATACCGCTCCAACAGCTGCGCCACCGCCTCAGTGCTGGGCATACGCACATAAATGTGGCGCGTCCGGGAACGCAGCGTCAGCATAATGTCCTGCGGATCATCCGACGGTGCGCAGAGAATAAACACCGTATGCGACGGAGGCTCCTCCACCGCTTTCAGCAGCGCATTACCGGCCTGCTCCGTCAACCGGTCTGCATCCTCAATAATGACAACCTGCCATCGGCCTGTCGCCGGGAAAGTACTGGCGCGGGCCACAATGCCACGAATCTCCTTGACGGAAATCGTCAACCCCTCCGGCCGCACCACCGTGACATCAGGATGACGGTCCTCCATGACCGCCCGACACACCTCGCACTCCCCGCACCCTGGCCCCTGCGCAGACTCACACTGCAACGCAGCAGCGAAACAACGGGCGGAAATAGAGCGCCCTGACCCCGGCGGGCCAGTAAAAAGCCAGGCGTGCGTCATCTTCGCCCACGCAAGCCCGTCACCATCCCCAGAATATCCATTCTCTGCAGGTGAAGACGTGTTTTCGGCAGTATCGGCCACCATCTGACGGGCTGCTGCGGCAGCGGCCTGCAACTGCGCCACCACATCTTCTTGGCCGGCGAGGCGATCGAAAACACTCACGGGTCTAGCCTAGCTGGTTTGCTCACGCCGCTGTGAGCTCGCGGAGATAAAACGCCCGTAACAGCATTGTTACTGGTTATGATAAGTCCGCTAGTGGAAACTCGCGCTCCCCACCGGTTCCGCTAGTGAAAGGAACGATAATGCAGCCCAGCGACCCGACCCTTACCTCTCCCGCTACTCTCACTGTGGCAGAAGCCGAGGGGTATCTGCAGCGTGCCCAGGACACCCAACCGCTCTTCTCCGGTGCCGTCGCACTCCTGTGTGGTGCGGCAATCCCCCAATTCGTCGGGGTGTCGCTGGTACAGGGAATGGGGGCGAGCGTCCGCATCTCCACGGTGATAGGCGGTATCCTCACGACCCTCATGATTATTGCGGGAGTGGCGCTCCTCATAGTGGGCACCCAGCATCTCTACCGTTTCGACGCACTGGCCACCACCCACCGGTGCACCACGGAAGCCGTGTGCGCAGTGGTCGAGGAATGGCGTCGCACCTACCGGCAGCGCAAAACTCTGGTGTTGGGGATGAGCTTAGCCCTCTTCACCCTGTTTCCCATTCCGCTTCTCGTCTCCCACCGCACAGTGTCGCCCCATGATGCGGTGTGGGCGCAGCCGCTCCTCATTTCCCTCCTACTGCTGATAGTGGCGGGAGCGGCCGCACTACTGGTGTGGAGCCTGTCCACCTACTTCCCTGAGCGAGTGCTCTTGCAAGAGCGAGAATTTGATCCTCGTCTGCAGCGAGAACGACGCGCCCTCCACATCGGTACCGGCGTCTACTGGACCCTCGCCATTATTGTCGGCATCGTCCTCATCGCCACGCGGGTGATGGAATCGCCGCAGGCGATGGGCATCTACGTGCTGGCGGCGATGACGCTCTTCCTCGTGATCCGGACGGGTATCCTCACCTGGATGGCACGCCGACTGCAGCAGGAAGAGCCTACTCCTGGGCAGTAGCCGCCTTCTTGGAAGCCGCTGCTTTCGCAGTGGTTTTCTTCGCCGCAGTGGTCTTTTTGGCGGTGGTCTTCTTCGCAGCAGCCTTCCGGGCCGGCTTCTTACCTCCGCCGGCCGCCAACCGGGCACGTCGATCTGACAGCAGCTCACTGGCGCGCTCCGCCGTCATCGTCTCGACACTGTCGGCCTTCCGAAGTGAGGCATTCACTTCACCATCGGTCACATAAGGGCCAAAGCGGCCGGTCTTTACCTCAAGAGGTTTACCGGTAGCCGGGTCCTCACCCAGCGTCCGCAGCGGTCCCGCCGCAGCTTTCTGTCCGCGCCGCAACTTCGGTGCCGCCAACAGCTTCTGGGCTTCTTCAAGGGTAACCGTGAACAGGTCTTCTTCTTTCTCCAGACTGCGAGATTCCTTCCCCTTCTTCACATATGGGCCATAACGACCATTGAGGGCAACGATCTCCTCGCCATCCGCGTCTGTCCCCAACAGACGCGGCAGACTCAAGAGCTGCACCGCCTGTTCCAAGGTGACGGTCTTCAGGTCCATGGACTTAAAGAGCGACGCCGTCTTCGGCTTACCCGGATCCTCCTCCGGCAGCACTTCCTGAACATAGGGACCATAGCGGCCGTCCTTGGCGACAATCTCGTGGCCCGTCTCCGGGTGGCGGCCCAGATCGCGGCCATCGGTGGGCACTGCAAACAGTTCCTCCGCCTTCTCGCGAGTCAGTTCGTCTGGGGTGACGGCATCGGGAATATTGGCTCGCTCCACTGTTGGGGCGGCGGTATCGGAGTTGATGGTGCGTTCCAGGTAAGGCCCGTAGCGACCCACCCGCACATACACCGGGACCCCATGAGCATCGTCAAAAAGGTGCAGCGAGTTGATTTCTCGCGCATCCAGGGATTCCAGATTCTGCTCAATGAGCCCCTTCAAGCCGCCCTTGCCGGGCACCGACTTCTGCAGGGAGGCTTCCCCATCACCGAAGTAGAAGGCGCTCAGCCAGCGGCTGCGGTTCTCCCGTCCCTCCGCAATAGCATCCAGTTCGTCTTCCATGTCGGAGGTGTAGTTGTAGTCCACCAGACGGTCAAAGCCGCGCTCCATCAGCCCCACCACTGCGAATGCTACCCAGCTGGGGACGAGGGCGGAGCCACGCTTCACCACATAGCCGCGATCATTAATGGTGCGGATAATGCTGGCGTAGGTGGAGGGGCGGCCAATACCCAACTCTTCCATCGCCTTCACCAAACTTGCTTCGGTGTAGCGGGCGGGCGGGTTGGTAGTGTGGCCTTCCGGCGTGGCCGAGTTCACCGTTGCAGTGTCGCCTTCGGCAAGCTGCGGCACGTGGGTGTCCTTCCCAGCGGAGGACTCGCCGTCCTGCTCATCCCCGTAGCCAGCGCCGTACACCTTGAGGAAACCAGGGAACGTGATGGTGCGTCCTGAGGCGGTCAAGGCAACCGGAGTGGCCGGGTGGGTGGGAGCATCCCCTTCCAAACGCACCGTCATGGTGGAGCCCTTCACATCGGCCATCTGGGATGCCAAGGTACGCTGCCAAATAAGCCGGTAGAGCTTAAATTCTTCAGCATCCAGGACACCACGCAGGGAGTCCGGCGAGGCGAAGTGGTCGCCGGAGGGGCGGATAGCCTCGTGGGCTTCCTGCGCGTTCTTCACCTTACGGTTGTACTGGCGGGGGCTGGGGTAGAGATACTTCTCCCCAAAGACCTCCTGCACCTGCTGACGGGCCGCGTTCAAGCCGGCCGCAGACAACGTGGTGGAGTCGGTACGCATGTAGGTGATGTAGCCGTTTTCGTAGAGGCGCTGCGCGATACGCATCGTGCGGTCGGAGGAGAAATGCAGCTTATTGGCGGCATCCTGCTGCAGCGTCGACGTCATAAACGGCGGGTAGGGGCGGCGAGTGTAGGGCTTCTCCTCCACACTAGTGACGGCCAGACGCTGGCCAGCCGTGGACCCGTCACCGTCCGCAGTACCCCCTTGCAGGGCTTCTGCCAGACTGCATGCCCCGGCTTCATCCAACACCATGACATTCTGGGTGGACTTGCCGGACTTCAGGTCGCCTTTGTCGGTGAAGTCGCGGCCCTGCGCGATACGCTGCCCGTTCACTTCCACCAGCTTGGCGGGGAAGAGTGTGGGGGCAGTATTCTCGCGGGCGCGGTCAGCAGCAGACAGCTGGGCGGTAATGTCCCAGTATCCGGCAGAGACAAAGGCCATGCGCTCGCGTTCCCGCTCCACCACCATGCGGGTGGCGACGGACTGGACACGTCCGGCGGAGAGGCGCGGCATTACCTTGCGCCACAGGACAGGGGACACTTCGTAGCCGTAGAGGCGGTCCACAATACGGCGCGCTTCTTGCGCTTCCACGAGGTCAAAGTCGAGGTCGCGGGTGTTGTTGATGGCCTCGTTGATAGCCTCCGGGGTGATCTCATGGAACACCATACGTTTAACCGGTACCTTGGGCTTGAGGACTTCCAGGAGGTGCCACGCAATAGCCTCGCCTTCCCGGTCGGGGTCGGTGGCGAGGATGAGTTCGTCGGCGTCTTTCAGCAGATCCTTCAGTTCCCGAACTTTGGCCTTGCGGTCGGGGTTGACGACGTAGAGGGGGGTGAAGTCGTC
>OKDF01000423.1_pt1 | contig 14316 bp, 13 predicted proteins | sample 1613721 | NCBI WGS metagenome assembly OKDF01 (sample SAMN04436873, study PRJEB24849) | human gut metagenome | biome: human gut; feature: NICU; material: stool | host: Homo sapiens | place: USA: Saint Louis, MO | collected 2011-09-21
CCGAGATCTACACTCTTTCCCTACACGACGCTCTTCCGATCTGCATCTCTACCGCAGTATTCCCGGCTGCTATGGCATCGATCAGCGGATCGAGTGTCAGTAACACCGGGTAATTCCATGGGCTCATGATCAGCACGGTTCCGTAAGGGGAAGGGGAGCGGAAGCTCTTTGCTGCAAACTGGGCGACCGGGGTGGAAACACGTTTGCTGCGCATAAGGCTGCGGAGATGCTTCTGCATCCAGGTAAGCTCTGACAGCGTCAGCCCGATCTCACACATATAGCTCTCCATCCGGCTCTTTCCAAGATCCGCCTTCAATGCCGCAGCGAGGTCGGCTTCATGGCGGATCATAGCCTCTTTCAAACTTTCTAACTGTTTCAGACGGAATTCCGCCTGAATCGTTTTGCCACTGGAAAAAAAGTGGTTCTGTTGTTGTAAAATATCCTTGATCTCCTGTTCGGTCATGAGGATGCCTCCTTTTATCTTCAGGATCGATCAGACAACTACCTGTTCTGACTCAACCTGTATCCGTACATCTGATACTTATATACTATCGAAAATAACATACTTCTGCAAGTGTTTTACTTCCGGGCAGACAGGAAAAACAATTCTTGAAAAACGGCGCTTATAATGCTACAGTAATAATACTGATGATCTGCAGCAGAGGTCATGGCGCAGGTCAGTTTGATAATAATGTGACTGCCGGATACGAAGGGCAGATTGCGGAAAGGCATGGAAAATGAAATGAACGATTATAAAATAGGCACAAAATGTGTACAGGCAGGATATACCCCGGAGAATGGACAGCCGCGGCAGATTCCGATCATCCAGTCTACCACTTTCAAATACAGCACCAGTGAGGACATGGGAAAACTGTTTGATCTTGAGGCATCCGGATATTTCTATACACGGCTGCAGAATCCGACGAATGATCATGTCGCAGCCAAGATCGCAGCAATGGAAGGCGGCACAGCCGCAATGCTGACCTCAAGCGGACAGGCAGCGAACTTTTTTGCCATATTCAACATATGTGAGAGTGGAGACCATATCGTGGCATCATCCTCGATCTACGGCGGAACCTTCAACCTCATTGCAGTTACGCTTGCCAAAATGGGGATCACGGCAACCTTCGTGTCTCCTGACGCATCGGAGGAGGAGTTAAACGCTGCGTTCCGTCCGAACACAAAGCTGATGTTTGGCGAGACGATCGCCAATCCGGCATTGACAGTATTAGATATTGAGCTCTTTGCAAAAACAGCACATGCGCACGGCGTACCTCTTATCATAGACAATACATTTCCAACTCCGGTCAACTGCAGGCCATTTGAGTGGGGTGCGGATATTGTGACACACTCCACCACCAAATACATGGATGGACATGGTGCGGCAGTGGGCGGTGCGATCGTTGACAGCGGAAAATTCGACTGGATGGCACACGCAGACAAATATCCGGGACTTTGTACACCGGATGAGAGCTACCATGGCGTGACCTATGCAGAAAAATTTGGCAATGAGGGCGCATTCATCACAAAATGTACAACACAGCTTATGCGTGATCTTGGATGCATCCAGTCGCCACAGAACGCATTCCTGTTAAACCTTGGACTGGAGTCGCTGCACGTGCGTATGCCTAAGCATGTGGAAAACGGACAGGCAGTTGCAGAATTTCTGGAAAAACATCCAAAGGTAGCCTATGTAAACTATCCGGGCCTGCCTTCCAGCAAATACTATGAACGTGCCAGAAAATACCTGCCACACGGCGGATGCGGTGTCGTTTCATTCGGATTAAAGGGCGGCAGGGAGGCTGCGTCTGCTTTTATGCAGAACTTAAAGCTTGGAGCGATCGAGACACATGTGGCAGATGCAAGAACCTGCTGTCTGAATCCGGCGACCTCCACGCACAGACAGATGACAGATGAACAGCTGAAAGAGGCAGGTGTTCCGGCAGAGCTGATCCGGATAAGTCTCGGTTTAGAGGATAAGGAAGATCTGATCGCAGATATTTCGAATGCGTTGGATGCGATCAGGGACTAATATGTAGAAAAAAGAAAGTGCAGAGAGAAAAATGAGTAAGATAAAAACAAAAAAAGTGCTGACACCGGAGCAGAAGAAAAAGCGCATCCGCAACATCATCATTGTCGCAGTGATCCTTGTGGCAGCATCCGTTGCAACTTACTGGATACAGCCGCAGAACAAAGCGCTGGCAGAGAGTGAAGTGTTCAGCGAAGAGGAAGTGAAGGCACAGGCGGAAAAAATCATAGGGCTTTTAAATGCAGAGGATTTTGACAGCCTGCAAAGCCTTGTTGTCCCGGACATGCAGGAGATCATGAACAAAGAGCGCATGGACGAGGGCAAGGCGCGGATCTCGGAAGACTGGGGAGATTTTGTTTCCATTGAAACAATGCAGGATGCGGAGATCATACAGAGAGGTGCGCATATCGCAGCCGTTTACGTGACCGCAGAATATAAAAACATCGAGGTGCATTACACACTGGCGTTCAACGAGGACATGAAGCTTGCGTCCTTCGGGATCCAATAGCCGGATCATTCCTGCGGAAACATATAGGAAAAATAAACATCCTTAAAATTAGCGTAATTGTCTCTTGAAATCGGAATCTGTGCGCCGGATTTTGTGAAGAGAGAGGTTTTACCGAACTTTTCCACGCAGCTTAACGCTGCAATATAGCTGCGGTGGCATTTATAAAACCCTTTTTCCACTGTGAAAATTGTTTCACACTGGTGAAAGGGTTCTTTTATGGAGATCACCGAGCCGTCTTTCAATGTGACTAACACATTCTTATTCTGCGCTTCCAGATATTCGACATCCTGAAAATAAATCGCCTGGTAGCCGGAATCTGTTCTTGCCGCGAAATGAGCCATGGAAGCCTTGTGGACTTCGTACCAGCTGTCGAGGACCGCATGGAAACGCACTTCGTCAAGAGGTTTCAACAGATACCAGAAAGTGCGGACTTCATAAGATTCCAGCGCAAATTCCGGTGAGGAAGTCAGAAAAATGATCGGAACGTGCGGGTCATGCTGGCGCAGTTCGCGTGCGGTATCCATGCCGCTTAAAAGGGGCATGATCATATCAAGCAGGATCAGATCCATGCCATAAGCCCTGTGTGCGGAGATCAGTTCGTCACCGTTTGTGAACCGGTAGAGCTGCAGTGTCAGCTGGTGCGCCCGGCACCAGGAATCAAGACTGTCTGAAAGCAGATCCAAAAATTCAGTTTCATCATCACAAATCGCAATTTTTACCATAATAAAATTCCTCACTTAAAGAATAATGCGGACTACAAAGTCCTCACCTTCCATGTAAAACTGGTACTGTCCATGTTCCTTCTCAACATAATAAATGACGCTTTGGACACCGATACCGTGATTCTTTGCCGTTGTAACCGGGATACCGTTTGAAAAAACAGGTGTCTCTGAAGCCGGATTCTTCTGCAGGATCAGAAGGTGGTTTCCCTTTTCAAAAATGCTCAGATGCACGATACGTTTTTCCTCAGGGAGCTTCGTGACCGCATGCATGGCATTTTCCAGAAGATTGGAAAGGATCGCACAGAAAGTCATCTCAGAGCAGCAGAGTGTCTGCGAAGTCTGGATCTGTACGTCAAAAACGATCTGATTTTCCGCAAACCGTGTCTGGTAAATGGAAAGAACCGAATTCAGCAGCTCATTTCTGCAGAAAGAGTGGATGACAGTGTCGTCATATTGCTTATTGATCTCCTGAATATAATCAAGCGCGCGCTCCGGTTCCTGCTGGGAGATAAAAGTCTGGATGGCGGCAAGATGATGGCGCATGTCGTGCCGCAGGATCTTCATGCGGTGTTCGCTGCTGCGGACCTGCTCGATCTCCGAGTGCAGGGAGTTCAACTGCATATTGGTAAGCTGACCGTATTGTTCAGCACGGTTTTTCAACTCATATTCCTGAAAATAGACGAACAGGAAAATGACATAGGAAATACACATGGCAAATGCGAGAAATTCCACGACCACCTTATTTCCGGAGTAGAGAAGCATGGAGAACTTTGTGGTAGAGTAATCAAACACATAATAGACAAATGGCATTGCCCCGAGGATATACAGCTCCCGGTCAGATTTTGCCAAAAGCAGTGCGGTAGTCTGGCACAGATACCGGCTTAAGAAAGCGAAAACGGCAACAGTCACGATAATCCTTACCAGATAATAAACCCAGTCCAATCCGCTCAGGGATAAGGCAAAAATACCTGCCCAGTTGCTGAACTGGCAGCACAGATAGGCGGTCATAATAGAGATTATGGAAGGCAGCCAGCGGAAACGGTAATAAAACACCAGCAGCAGAAAAAGCGGCAGATGCACGAAAATCGGATAGACAGCTTCCGTGAACAACGAACCGAATACCGTATTGCAGATCAGAAAGAAAAGTCCGGATACTGCTCCACCGCCAAGAAGAATGCAGACATTTTTCTTATTCTGTTTTACCCCGAGAAAAAAGGCGGACAGAAAAATGCCAAACAGCATTGTCGTTAAGTGGTGTGTATAAGTTAAAATCTGAAGCAGCATGTGGCAGTCCTCCTTGTTTCACAGTTATGATACATCCATTATAAAAAATTCGGAAATGCAAAGCAAGCCTGCATCTTACAATTCACGCCATATAATTACAACTCACGCCGAAATCCGGGTTTTGGGTGAACGATGTGATAAAATGAAAAAAATGGTAAAGCGATATATTATTGCAGGAGGAGAATACACATGATAAGAAAAAAGAGAATGAGCAAAGGAATTGCAAAAATTCTTTCCGGTTTACTGGTGTTCGGAATGGTGGCAGGACTTGTTCCGGCAGTACCGGGTGGAACAGTGCATGCGAAGGCTGAAGGGGAAAGTGAGCAGAACGTGACAACGGCGGAGAATCCTGAGCATAAGCATTGCGTATGCGGTACAGAGGAGCTTTCGGTTGAAGGTCATACGCATGATAAGGAACAGACATGGAAAGGAATTTCTAATCTTAATGATATAACTGGAGAAGGATATTACTATCTGACGCAAGATGTGACGATCAATAGTGCATGGAAGTGTTCAAATGACGTAGCATTATGCCTGAATGGACACAGCATTACTTGTAATGCAAGTGACAGTGACACTATTGTCATAGATTCTGGCAATGCGTTTATTCTTACAGATTGTCAGGTAAATACCGGAAAAATTACTCATAGCGAGAGTAAAACAGGCAGAGGTATATGTAATAATAGTGGAACCTTTCAAATGTATAAGGGAACAATCTCTGGGAATACTGGTAGTATGTACGGCGGAGGTATATGTAATAATAGAGGAAACTTTCAAATGTATGAGGGAACAATCTTTGGGAATACTGGTATATACGGCGGAGGTGTTAATAGTATTGGGGGTACATTCAACATGTACGGTGGCACAATTACTGGTAATATAGGATCCACTGCAGCTAATTGCTACAATTGTGGTGGCGGAGGTGTGTATAATAATGGTAGCGAATTCAACATGTATGGTGGAGTTATTTCTGGCAACAATTCCGAAGATTGTGGTGGTGGAGTTTTTTGCCATAATGGTGGCAGTTTTAATATGTTCGGAGGTGAAATAACCGATAATAAATCGACATCGGATGGTGGAGGAGTATATTTTGCATCGACAGGATCTTTTAATATGAAAGGTACGGTAAATATTACTAAAAATAAAGTTGGAGAAATAGATAATAATCTATATCTTTGCGAAGGCAAACAGGTGTCCGCAAGTGGACTGACAAGCGAAGCTAGGATAGGCGTAACTACAGCGATTGCACCAACAGATACTTCTGCGGTTCCGATTACAAGTGATGACGTAAGTGCAAACTGTTTTTCTTCTGATAATAGTGATTATGAAACAACTATTGATGAAAATAACAAAGTTGTATTGAAAAAAAAGGCAGCAGCAACTTATACAATTCAAGCTACAGTATCAGGAGGAAACGGAACAATTTCACCAAGCGGTTCAGTAAGTGTTAACAAGGATAAGGATAAGGAATTCACAATTACACCAAATAAAGGATACGTGATAGCTTCTTTAAAAGTGGACGGCACAGAAGTAGAAAATCCTTCCAATACCTATACTTTTACCAATGTAACAAATAATCACACAATAGTAGTTTCCTTCAAAGCAAAGGATGTTGTGCCACCGGTTGTTGAAAAACCGAAGATCATAACCCAGCCACAGCCTGCATCCGTGAAAGCCGGGGAAACGGCAACGTTTACAGTAAATGCAACAGGTACAGATTTAAAGTATCAGTGGCAGGTTAATAAAAATGATAATGCAGGATTTGTTAATATTGATGGAGCAACTAGTGAAAGTTACAAGTTTAATGTAGCTAGTGCAGAATTTAATGGATATCAATATCAGTGTGTGGTAAGCAATCAAAGCGGTTCAGTCACATCAAATCCAGTTACACTGACTGTGACAGAAGATGCAGCACCAACACCGAATCCGGAACCGACACCGAATCCGGAGCCAACGCCGATTCCAACCCCGGCTCCAAATCCGACACCGGAAGCAACAACCCCGACACCGGATCCGGCACCGGCGACATCAACACCGGCAGCATCAACCACAACGGCTCCTGCATCTTCGGCATCTTCGGCACCGGCTCAGGTAACATATGATATTTTGGATGGAGCGGGCAGCTCATGGACACAGAATACAGATGGAAGCCTTGCAATCCGAGGAAGCGGTGAGGTTTCAAAATTCCGCGAGGTCAAGGTGGACGGAGTAACGGTTGATCCGGTCAACTATACGGTCACAGAAGGATCTACCATCATTACCTTCAAACCGGAATACCTTAAGAGTCTGTCAGCAGGAAATCATTCCTTTGAGCTTGTCTGGACAGATGGAACAGCGGCAACAAACTTTACGGTAGACGAAAACGCTGACCAGAGTGCAAAATCTCCAAAGACAGGCGAAGATTTCAGCATGGCACTTTGTACAGTACTTCTGATGGTTTCATGCGCAGGACTTGCAGGAATTTTTGCGAAAAGAAAAAGTAACCATGCCAGATAAGGCATTGCACAAATAATTTTTTAAAATGAAAAATAAGCTGATTACAGAGATAAAAGTGGGCAGGAAATTTACAAAAAAAATTCTATTTTTATCAAAAATATGAATAATAGAAAGAGGAGATTCAAATGAAGAAAAAGTTATTAACAGCATTACTTGTTGGAGCAATGGCTCTTAATATTACAGCATGTGGTGGTTCATCAGATGCAGCAGCACCAGCTGACAATGATCAGCAGACAACTACAACAGACACAGCATCTGATGATGCAGCAGATACAGAAGAGGATGCAGTTGATGTGGAAGATGCAGCAGAAGCAGCAGACACAACAGAGGAAGAAGGATTTTCCCTTCTTGATGTAACAGCGGATCTTGTTGATGCAGCATTATATGCAGTGGATGATGATAATACAGAGTATGTGATCACACTCTTTAGAGATCCGGATGGATATAGCTATGTTTCATTAATGATCGTTCCACAGGATGGACAGGGAGATGTCCTTTGTGGAGCATATGATGATTCTAATGTAACAAATGTTACAGATGAAGATAACATTGACTGGACTGAGATCAGCACAACAGATGTTTATACAGGTGATGATTTCTCAGCAGTATTTGTAGAAGCAGATGACGGTTCCGTTGCAATTGCAAATTCAGATTTTTCCCTTGTTATGGAAGGTCAGTATCTGACAGCTGATGAAGCAATCGCTTATATGGGAGCAGCAGCTAACTACATCAACTAGTTTTTTTCAGATATGCGGAGTAATGGAAGAACGGCTGCTTCGCATATCTTTACATAATGTAATTCAAAAATCCTGCACACTTTTATCTCTGTAATCAGCACACATTTATATAGAAGTTGTAAAATTCGCATTGAGTTTTACAGCTTTTTTCGTATGGCTTTAGCCAAAACACAAAGCTAAAAATGGCAACTAAGTTTATAATGTGACACATTAAATAATTGCGAAACTCTCGAAAACCTAAATTGAATTGTGAGAAATTAACAAAAGACATGAAAGACACTGGGGAGCGGTCGGTACTTAGAAGGCAGGTGCGACTTTTTTCAATCAGGTCTGTGCATTTACTGCACAGACCGTGCGAAAGTGATTCAAGTGTGAGCAAATTCCTATCTGCGAAGCAGATTATAAATGAATTTGCGAAGTACTGCGAAGAATGAGCAGTACCGTTACCAGCGACACGTAGCGAGAGCGTGTCTTGAATGTTTTTGTTAATTTTTCACAATTTAAAGAAGCCTACAAGGAGTTTCGCAATTGCCTAAATGTAACGCTAACTCTGTTTCTTAAAAAACGCTTTTGTTTCCTTGACAACAACCCCACTCAATGCGAACAGTGCGATCATATTTGGCAGAGCCATTAGTCCGTTGAAAATATCAGCGATCGTCCACACAGCGCTGACGGTCATATATGGTCCGATAAATACTGCAAAAATATAAATCCAGCGGTAGACTTTCACATGTTTTAAATTACCGCCGCTTAAATATTCAAGACAGCGTTCGCTGTAATAATCCCAGCCGAGAATCGTTGTAAATGCAAAAAATACAAGGCAGAGCATTAATACAAAAGAGGACACGGCCGGAGGGAAAGGAAGTCCCTGCTGGAATGCGTAAGTGGTGACTTCCACACCTTCTAAGCCTTCGACCTGCCATGCGCCGGTTAAGACGATGGAGAGTCCGGTCAGTGTACAGATTACGATCGTGTCGATAAAAGTTCCGGTCATGCTGACAAGTCCCTGACGGACAGGCTCTTTTGTCTGTGCAGCAGCAGCTGCGATCGGGGCGCTTCCGAGTCCTGCCTCATTTGAGAAAATACCGCGGGCAACACCTTTTTGCATAGCGACAAACATACTTCCGACAGCACCGCCGGTAACAGCTTTCGGTGTGAAAGCAGCGGTTACGATCACTTTAATAGCTGCAGGAATTTCAGTAATATTGCAGATGATCAGGATAACGGCAAAAGCAAAATAAAGGATCGCCATAAATGGTACAACAATCTGGCTCACACTTGCGATCCGTTTTACACCGCCGATCAATACGGCTGCGACACAGACCGTCAGGATCAGGGATGCGATTACGACTGACCAGGAATATTCTCCGAGGAAAGGAAGGATCTTGACACAGTGTGCATTGTCCGGATCAAAGAAACCGTTGATCGCACTTGCGATACCGTTGACCTGGCTGAAAGTTCCGATACCGAAAAGTCCGACACAGACGCCGAAAAATGCAAAAAGCTTCGCAAGCCATTTCCAGTTTTTTCCCATTCCCTGTTCAATATAATAGAAAGGACCGCCAAGGCTGTGGCCGTCAGGAGCAACGACACGGTATTTGACAGCTAAAAGTCCTTCGGAATATTTGGTAGCCATTCCGAGAAAAGCGGCTGCGACCATCCAGAACAGAGCGCCCGGACCGCCGGCGCAGACAGCGGTTGCAACACCAACGATATTACCGGTACCGATCGTTGCGCTCAAAGCAGTACAGAGAGCTGCAAAACTGGAAATTTCGCCTTCTGCCTCTTCCTCATTCTGGATCATCCATTTCAGCGCAAGGGGAAGCTTCCGGATCTGTAACAGACCGAGGCGCACCGTAAGCAGCAGGCCGCCCGCCATAATCAGCACCATTAATGGCACACCCCAGACAAAATTGTCAACATTGACAAGAAAATCATTAATTACACTCCACATGTTTCTAATCCTCTATCTTTCTTTCAATATATACATCGAGTGCATGCAGTATCACAGAAAAATATCTTGCAATGAAAATGGGATGATGACCGGAAACAGGATGAACTGACAGAAAAATATCCCATATAAAAATATATGGGATAGGAAGATACATAATCAGAAAACTTCATATAAAATGAAATCTTATGTGTGCAATTAAGATATCTTCTCTGTCCGCTTGCCTGAGAGATTCATACGAAAACGTATGTTGCACCTTCGGCCCCCGGTTCATCCGGGTGTCTCCAGAGAGTCGATCCATTTACAGTTGCACCGGTATGACCGGCACCTGAGAGTGTTACTCCTTCGGTAGACTTGCGTCGTTTTCCTGCAAACTTCATCTCGAAATTGTTGATTCAACTATATCGTGTAAGAATACAAATTGCAAGGAGGTTTTTCCTGTTTTCCTGCATTTATGCAAAAAAATAGGGAGAAAAAACTGATTCATAAGAAACGCTTATAAAAGAAAACAAGTATACGAAAATATAGGTAGAAGAATAAAACTGTCAAATTCTGAAAAAAATATAAAAAGTGTGAAAATGTCTTGATGTTTCGGAAATTTTGAGAGAAACTAAAAGAAGAATGACAACAGAGTAACAGGCAGAGATCCGTGCATCTTCGGAACGTGATCGCGGAGATATGGATTGATGATGAAAAAGTGTAAGAGAAGGGGGATTTTTTATGCTTCAGGAATGGAAAGCAATGGAAAAACCGGATGAGGAAGAAATCAAAGCGCGCCTTGCCGCTGCAAAAGAAAAGCTGGCAAAACAGCAGCTTTTGATCAAAGAGCAGAAGATACCGGTACTTGTGCTCATGGAAGGCTGGGGAACTGCCGGAAAAGGTTCCGTGATCGGCCAGGTGATCCAGAATATCGATCCACGTTTCTTCAAGGTGGAATCGATGGGGGAAAAGAGTGAGGAGGAGTGCCGGAAGCCATTTTTATACCGCTATTTCAAACGAATTCCGGAAGAAGGAAAATTCGTATTTCTCGATTCGGGCTGGATGGATGAGATCGTAAAAGACGAGCTGCACGGAAAACTTTCCGATGAGGATTACGCAAAAAGAATCGAGAGTGTGAGACGTTTTGAGCGCCAGCTTACAGATAACGGTTATCTGGTCATGAAATTTTTCCTGCATATCTCGGAGAAAGAACAGGCAAAACGGATCGAACATTTAGAGCATGAAAAAGATACGGTCTGGCGTGTCAGCAAAAATGATCTCTGGCAGAACCGGCATTATGAGAAGTGCGAAGAGGCATTTTCTTCCTATATGAAAAACACAAATATGCCGTCTGCGCCGTGGTACATTATTGATGCAAAGTCGAGAAAATGGACGGAACTTCAGGTTTTAGAGACATTGACACAGGGAATCGAGATTGCGCTGAGTAATCAGAAGCTGGCAGTACCTCTTTTGCAGAATGTTTTTCCGTTAGTGCGGATGCCACTTTTGGCAGAAGTGCCGTTAGACAAAGAGATTGAGACGGACGAGTACCGCAAAGAATTGAAAGAATTGCAGAATCGGCTTGGAGAACTGCACAACCGTCTTTACCGGAAAAAAGTACCGGTCATCATCGCTTATGAGGGCTGGGATGCAGCAGGAAAAGGCGGCAACATCAAGCGGATCGCAGGAGCACTTGATCCGCGCGGTTACGAAGTTCATCCGATCGCAAGCCCGGAACCTCATGAGAAAGCAAGACATTACCTGTGGCGTTTCTGGACGAGACTGCCGAAAACAGGACATATCGCTATTTTTGACCGCACATGGTACGGAAGAGTGATGGTGGAGCGTCTGGAGGGATTTTGCAGTGAAAATGACTGGATGCGTGCTTACAATGAGATCAACGAATTTGAAAAAGAACTTCACGACTGGGGTGCTGTGATCATTAAATTCTGGGTGCAGATCGACAAAGATACGCAGCTTGAGCGTTTTAATGAGAGACAGAATACACCGGAAAAACAGTGGAAGATTACAGACGAGGACTGGCGCAACCGTGACAAATGGGATGCGTATGAGACAGCGGTCAATGAGATGATCCAAAAGACCAGCACCTCCTATGCTCCGTGGCATATTTTAGAGTCTGTCGACAAGAAATATGCCCGGATAAAAGCTCTTAAGATCGTTGTGGAGGAGCTGGAGAAGGTGTTGGGGTAAAGGATAATATTAAGCCAGTTCAGCTTCCAGCTTATTAATATGTTTGAATTCAACGATCACCATGCTAAGACCGACTGCAAAGGACAGAAGGTCGGCAATCGGTCCTGCATAAAGTACGCCCATAATGCCGAAAAAATGCGGCAGTGCAACGATAAGCGGCAGCAGGAACAGGATCTGTCTGGTCAGGGAGAGGAAAGTTCCCTTGTACGCTTTTCCGATGGAACTGAAAAACATCGAGGAGATCGGCTGCAAAAAGTTTAACCAGGTGAAGAACAGGAAGGCTCGGAAATAGTTGACACCGAACTCAAAATATTCTTCGCTTCCGCTTCCGAACAGACCAAGGATCTGTCTCGGGAAAAGCTGGAACAGCAAAAAGGAAATAATGGATACAACCGCACCGACTGACGCTGCGAGAAGGAAAGCGTCCTTCACCCGTTTGTATTGCTTTGCACCGTAATTAAAACTTTCAATTGGCTGGCTTCCCTGGGACAGTCCGATAATAATAGAAAAATAAAGCTGGTTTACCTTCATGACAATTCCGGCACAGGCGATCGGGATGGATTCGCCATAAACGGACTGTGCGCCGTAGTGTTTTAACAGGTTGTTCATGACGATCTGCACGATCATCATGGCAATCTGGTTAATGCCTGAGGACATGCCGAGGGAACAGATCTGTGCGAGAACTTTCCCGGAAGGGATAAAATGCTGTTTTTCTAATGTCACAGTGTGGTAATGCATGAGGTAACGGATCGCGATCGCAGCGGAGATGATCTGTCCGATGACAGTCGCCCAGGCAGCACCGTACATTCCCCATTGGAAACCGAATACGAACAGTGCGTCTAAGACAATATTAATGACAGCACCTGAAACTGTGACAAACATTGCCATTTTCGGGTTGCCGTCCGCACGGATCAGGTGACCGCTTCCGATGGTTAAGATCAGAAATGGAAAACCGACCGCTGTGACGCGGACATATTGCTCTGCCAGTGGGAGTACATCTGCCGGGGAACCAAAGAGCACTAACAGCGGATTTAAAAACAGTTCGGTGATAAGCAGTAAAAGAAATCCGAGTGAGAGCAGCATAGTGATGGAGTTGCCGATATAATAAGGAGCTTCCTCTTTTCGTCCAGCGCCCATATGAAGGTTAAAGCTTGCTGCTCCGCCGATCCCAAAAAGCAGTGCCAGCGAAGTGCAGAGCATAGAGAGTGGAAAGGCGATATTGGTTGCAGCATTTCCGAGCGTGCCGACTGCATTTCCGATAAAAAGCTGGTCAGCGATATTGTAAACGGCGCTGACCAGCATTGCGATAATGCTTGGAACAGCAAAACGTGCCACCAGCGTGGAAATCCTATCGGTACCAAGTGGATTTGTCATTTGTTTTTTCTGTGTCATGTTGATAAACTCTCTTTCAATTATTATAATAGCAGCCATAAAAAAGTTGCTTATTTGTACAAATATATATAAAATTGTAGCAGGCAGAAGAATTGTAAGCTTACTAACAATTTATGTCAAGATAAAAATTTGCAGGAGAAGTGTATGTCAAACACAACAAAGATCGCACTGGAAGCGTCATTGAAAGAGCTTTTGAAAAAGAAACCTTTTGATAAGATCACCATCGCAGATCTGACAGATGATTGTGGGATCAGCCGTATGGCATTTTACTATCATTTCAAGGATATCTATGATCTGGTGGAGTGGGCATGTGTGGAAGACGGTAAAAAAGCCCTTCGGGATAAGAAAACTTACGATACCTGGCAGGAGGGTTTTGCCCAGATTTTTGAGGCAGTGCTGGGAAACAAGCCGTTTATTATGAACGTCTATCATTCGGTGCAACGTGAAAAGATTGAGAGCTTTCTATACAAACTGACATACCAGCTGATTGCGGATGTTGTCGAGGAAAAATGTTCCAGAGATCATCTGCCGGAAACAGACAAACAGTTTATTGCTGATTTTTACAAATACGGTTTTGTCGGAATCATGTTAGACTGGATCGACCGTGGAATGAAAGAGGATTATCAGAAAATCGTAGATCTGCTCGCAGTGACGTTACATGGCAATATTGCCAATTCCATCCGTAATTTTGAACAGGTGAAGGAAAAAATGTAATTCATGACAATAAAATGAAAACGATCTTTTTATCAAAAAAGGTGAAGTGATAAAATTTTTATCATTTCACCTTTTTTGTAAATTGGCAATCATTTTGGGGCAAGCTATCATAGAGACATCAAAAAAAAATTAGACAATTGCGAAACTCCTAGAAAATGTGAATTGAATTACGGAAAGGTGACAAGAGCAAAAGAAAACACTGGGGAATCGCCGGTTCTTAGAAGGCAGGAACGACTTATTTCAATCAGGTCTGTGCATTTACTGCACAGACCGTGCGAAAGTGATTCAAGTGT
>OKDF01000430.1_pt1 | contig 13867 bp, 10 predicted proteins | sample 1613721 | NCBI WGS metagenome assembly OKDF01 (sample SAMN04436873, study PRJEB24849) | human gut metagenome | biome: human gut; feature: NICU; material: stool | host: Homo sapiens | place: USA: Saint Louis, MO | collected 2011-09-21
GATTTTGAATTGAACACATAAATTTTCTTTGCGTCTGTGTGCTCTTCCTCATAGAGATTCTTTCCGAGCACTGCACTGTTGTAAGAGCCGCTTAAGCCGCCGGACAATGTCACAACATAAACATGGTCTGCCTCACCCTCATATGCATCCATATACTGCTCCGGTGACGGGCAGGAGGACTTTGGTCCTTTCAGACTCTCTTTCACTCTTCTCAAAAAGTCTAACTGATTAAAAGTGCTGTCATCTTTGATACGGCATCCGTCCACTTCCAACTCTAATGAAACGGTCTCATAATGTCCATCCTGTTTTAATTCTTCCGGTAATTCCCCACAACTGTCGATTACAATCTTATACATAGTATCCTCCTTGTTTTGCGAAGCAAAATGCGACTGTCCTTACATGGAGCAATGCCCAGCAAGCTGTGCAGGATTTTGCCTCCTTGTGATATTCATTATTATATCAAAAGTTTCTTTTTTCTATTACATGTAGTATTGATTACTACGTAACATTAACACAAAAACTTTACTTTGTATAGAGGATATTATGATTTTTATTAAAATTTTATAGTCAGCACGTTCTGGTCGGAATCTTCCAGATAATATAAAGATGTCAGTCCTTTGCAGTAATGCACGATCTTCTGTTTCGTGATAAAGTAGGCGAATGCCTGTTCATACAGCTCCCTGTCTGCAAACCTGACGGAGCAGAAACCATCTCCCTGCTCATAGGCAGCCCGATATACATTTCCGATACTGTCTGCATCCCATGTGTCAAAATAAAGATTTTCATGGACATAATAATTGTCTTTTACCGCCTGACACACCGGAACGATAATATCGTCATTCGGCTGGTGCGTTTTCTGTAATTCCCCGGTCGTAACTGCAAAATAATTATAATTGATAAAGGAATCCAGCCCCATTCCGTCACCGCTGTAGGTGGCATTTCCCCAGGTCGTATCAATATAGTAATACTCTCCATCCAGCTTTGCCAGATTCCATGCATGAGACTGTCCGTCTGCCGTTCCAGCCACCACTGCACAGGGAATGTCCAGTTTTTCCAAAAGATACTGCGTTGCTGCAGCGTATCCCTGACAAACCGTTTCCCCATTGACAAACACACTGATGATGTTCTGATTGTCCGGCGCACCTGTGCTATACGCAACATTCGAAGCCAGATAATCAAACACATATTTTGCTTTGTCATAATCCGGCGCTTGCGCATCGATCCCTGCCAAAATCTGACTGACTGTCTCATCGATCTGTGCCTGCATGTCCATCCGCTCGGCATCCGTCATGGTAAACTTTGGTGTAAAATGGAGATCCACCAGCTTTTCCCCTCTGGTATACTGCGTGTAAGTGTAGCCCGATACCCAGAACAGTCCGCCGTGATCCGCCATCACCGAAACATACGCCTGATGCAGGACTTCGTTGTCTAACGTGCTCAGCGCCACATCTTCTTTTTCATAGAGAATCGCATCATAAACCTCGTCGTACACAGTGCGTACTTCCTCCGGAAGCGTCTGATATGCATAACAGTCCACAGACTGCTTTTCAACGGATGGCTCTTCCTGCTTCTCTGTTTCCCCGGAAACTGCTGCCTGCTCAGTGTCCGTTTCCTGTTCTTTACTTTTTACTTCCGTACCTTTTCCTTCTGCAATTTTCTCCTCCACATAGCGGGTAATATCGGATAATTGATTGGTTGTCTGCTGACACCCCGAAAGCAGAATGAGTGCTGCACACGCCGCACTCCCTGCCACATAGGAAAAAAATTTTTTTCTCACCTGATTCTCCTGTCAAATGCATACTTCATGCTGTATGTATCTTTTTTTTCAGTTCAGCCAAAATAAGCGCTCACCAGATCCTTCAATGCCTGCTGGTCTGCTGCTGCCATCAGTTCTCTTGCAGAATGCATTGCAAGCAATGGGATTCCGATATCCACTGTTTTTACCGGAAGTAATGCTGATGCGATCGAGCCTAATGTGCCGCCTCCTGCAAGATCCGAACGGTTCACAAATTTCTGATATGGGATCTGATCCTTCTCACAGATCTGCTGGATCACTGCGACCGCACCACAGTCTGTGGCATAAGACTGGGAGCATGCTTCCTTGATACAGAATCCTTTTCCAAGCACCGGCTTGTTGGTCAGATCCATCTTTCCGGCATAGTTTGGATGAAGTCCATGTGCCACATCCACGGATAAAATCATGCTGTTGTACAGTCTGTTCCACACTTCTTTTTCCAGTCCGCACTCGGTCAGAATGCGCACCAGCATATCATGGAGCAGAATGGAACCGGCACCCTGTTTGGAACGGCTTCCGATCTCCTCGTGATCGAACAGTGCAATGAGATTCATGCCGTCCGCCCTGTCGCTGTCGATGATCGCAGACACCAGTGCAGAACAGGAATTTAAGTTATCGAGTCTGGATGCAGAGATAAACTCATCGTTTAATCCCACAAACTCCGGCTTTTCTTTATTGTAAATGGTCAGTTCAAAATCAAGAATATCCTCTTTTTTCACAGCAAGCTCTTTTGCAAGAAAATCAAGAAAATAGTCTGCATCATCGGAAAGTCCGCAGATTGGGAGCAGTTCCGTCTGCTTATTTAATTCCACGCCCTTGTTCACCTCACGGTTCATGTGGATCGCAAGATTCGGGATGGTCATAAGATTTTTTTCAGACTGGAACGTGACCACTTTCGGTGTAAACACATCCCCACTGCGCACTGCAACTCTTCCGGCTACACCGAGTGGACGGTCGAGCCATGTATTTAAGATTGCGCCGCCGTAAACTTCCACATTCACCTGTGCGTATCCGTTTGTCTGAATATCGCAGGACGGTTTGATCCTTAAGCATGGGAAATCTGTATGTGCTGCTGCAATGCGGATTGCAGGCTCTCTGTCACTCCAATTCTGCGGTAATGTGAATGCAAACAATGTCGTTTCATGATGATTTATCACATATTTTCCGCCCGCTTTTAAGTTCCATGCCGTACCGTAATCAACCACTTCAAAACCGGCATCCGTCAGTCTTTTTTCGCATGCGCTCACTGCGTGCGCCGGTGAGATTCCTTTTTCCAGTAAATCAAATAAAATTTCTGTCTCTGTCATATCTGTTACCAACCTTTCCATCAAACCTCAGACTTTTTATCTGCGGCTGCAAATCTGTATAATCATTCTGTATTTTGCATTCGCAAATCCTCTGTATTCTAGCATATTTTCTCTCATTTGTCATTTCAGTTATTTACAAGAAAACAAACCAATGATAAATTTATGTTGATACCATTTTCTTTTGGGAGGATTTTATGATTGCTTTAAAAATTGCCGAAGTCAAAGACTTTATGAATAAATTACTGTGCCAGGATGTGTTTGACCACTTTCTCATTCAGGAGGCTGTCATCACAACGAATGTGTCCTGCCATATCGACGGCACGCTGCAAAAAGACTTCTACACCTTAGAAGAACTCGAAGAACAGAATCTCACCGGGCTTTCCTTTGTTCCGTATGGTCTTTTGCGCAGTTCCTGTTTCAACCTGATCAAAGGAAAGAAAACTCCTTCTTATTTCAAGTTTTCCCTCCTGTTATCGCCGGAAAATCTCAAACGCACCCTCTCCCAGACCGGAAGTTCTTTCACGGAAAATGATATTTCCGCCGTGTTCTTAACTATCCGCTTCCAGAATGGAGAACTGACCGTGACCACGGGTATCTCTTACCGGATTTTCTCGACCGACAAAACTCTTGAGCACGAGTGGGACACACTCCTCAAACGCTTTCTGACGAAAAATCAGATTTCATTTGACGAATTGTAGCGTCTGGCTTCCCCCTCTCTCCCGGCTTTTGCCAAAGTGTAAAGCTATGGAATGGATAAAAGGGTTCCTTATAAAACTTTTGTGAGAATTGAGTGCTTTATCAGTGTTCACATTTTGACTTTAAGTTTATGTACATTCATCAATGGACAGTCCACGCAATGTGTCCGTCTGGGACACACTTCCTTTATCTGTATCTAGCGCAAGTAAATGCCGGAATCAGCATCCTTTATTGCAGGTCAAAAATCAAAGAAAGCCTGAGTGATTTTTGACCTGCTCATCTGCTGATTTTCCGGCATGTAACTTGCGCACGATACAGATAAGAAGGAAGTGTGGCCGCAGACGAACACATTGTGCGGACTGTCCATTTCTGAATGAATATAAACAATCAAAAAAGTCAAAATGTGAACACTGATAAAGCCGCAATTCGAGCAAGTTTTATAAGAAACCCTTTTATCTATTCCATAATGAAAACCAAGTAAAAGCCGGGAGAGAGGGGGAAGCCAGACGCTACAATGCCACGGTAAATAAGATTGATTTTCCGTCCTCGCTTTTGGCTGAAATTTTGCCCTTGTGTGCTTTCACGATCGCATACACGACGGAAAGTCCGATTCCAAAGCCCCCGGTCTTGGAATTGTGGGAAGCGTCCATACGGTAAAAACGCTCGAAAAGCATGTCCAGCTTTCCTTTTTCGATCTGGTCTGTGGTATTCCACACGGTGATGATTTTGTTTTTTCCGGAAGTTTTTAGTGCGATGCGGATGATGCCCTGCTCTGAGGAATATTTCATTGCATTGTCCAAAAGCAGGGAGATCATCTGCCGGATATTTTTTTCATCGCCGACATATTCCACATGCTCTGCCACATTGATCTCAAATTGTTTTCCTTTTGTTTTTGCGACAGAGCGGAATCCCTCTGCGGTATCAAGCACTGCATCCGAAAGTGAAAATGACACTTTTTCCAGCTTTGTCCCTTCCTCGTCCATGCGGGAGAGAAACACCAGTTTTTCCGTGAGGGAAGTCAGTCTTGCAATCTGTTTTCTCGTACTCTGCGTCCACTCGTTTTCCCCCTCCATCATCTCTATGACTTCGGTGTTGGCATCGATGATCGTGAGTGGCGTTTTGATCTCATGGCTTGCGTCCGTGATAAAGCGTTTCTGTTTCTCATAGCTTTCTGACACCGGTTTTAACACTTTTTCGGAGAAAAAGTATATCATGACAAACACAATGACAAGTCCGAGTGCTCCTGTTCCCGCGCTGGCAAGAACATATGTTCTTATGGTAGAGATTTCCCGCTGACAGTTTAAAAATACATACATTGTTGAGCCGTCACTGTCTGTTGCAAGGTATTTATAATCAGAGATAAAGCCTTTTTTCTTTCCTTTTTCCCACAGCTCCGCTGCGTATTCCTCCGCTGTCCCGGCTGAGATGGAAGCAATTTTTCCGGTATCCACAGATTCCACCGTACCGTCCGGTGCGATCGTCACTGTAAAATACCGGGTGTCAAACGGACTTTCCTGCGAAATTCCATGCTTTTGCAGGTCATTCATTGCCGGTGGCTGATCTGTCTTAGGTTCCAATTTTTTCCCAAAATCTCCGGGTGTCATATCCGGGAAAGTACCTCCGTTGTCAGCGATCAGGGAGAGTCTTGCATCCAGCGCCTGATTGGTACTGATGTAGTTTGCAATATTGATCGTACCGACAATTGCGATCAGCACGATAGAAACAGACAGCATGGCAATTGCAATAAATTTTCTTCTTAATTTTTTAAGCATTGTCTTTCTCCAATGAATATCCAAGTCCTCTGGCCGCCCTGATCTTCACCTGACTTCCAATGGAGGTTAATTTTTTTCTCAAATAGGAAATATATACCCATACGACATTTTGTTCCGCTTCTGAATCGTAGCCCCAGATTTTATCCATAAAAAGATCCGGGGAAATGACCTGTCCTGGATTAGACATGAGCATTTCAAGCATCTGGTATTCCTTGCCAGCAAGACGGATACCTTCTGGATTCTCCGGTCCTGTGAGCTGATAGGTAGAACGGTTCAGTGCAATATCGCCAAATGCCAGCACATTATCGGTCGTGTCCGTCTGTCTCCTTGTCATTGCCCGGATCCTCGCCAGAAGCTCTTTCATGGAAAATGGTTTCGGCAGATAATCGTCTGCGCCACTGTCTAAACCCTCCACACGGTCATCAATCTCTGCCTTTGCTGTGAGCAGCAGGACCGGAACGGAATTTCCATGTCTGCGGATTGTTTTTAATACGGTGATACCATCCATTTTGGGCATCATGATATCTAAGATCACGCCGTCATAATTGTCACCGTTTTCCAGATAGTCCAAGGCTTCTGCACCATCGTACACAGCGTCTACCGAGTAATTGTTATGTTTTAACACCGTGACAAGCGCACGGCTCAAATCCTCTTCATCTTCTGCAAGCAATAACCTCATACAAAATCCCATGCCTTTCGTTTATTTCACAGTGATACCGATTCCTGCCCTCAGCTGTTTTTATTCTGCGGTCACTTCTGTCATCGTTCCCGATGTTGTGAGCGTGTACGTTGCTCCGCTCTCCACCTCTGCGGTGCTGATGATCACACAGTCATAGGTTTTTAATGCCGTGTAACTTACGATCACATTTCCCTCACTGTCTGTCAGCACAACGTTGCCGGCTTCCATTTGTTCTCCTAATTTTACCATAAGAACCTTCTGTTTGGAAGAATCACTCATCACCTCTGCCATGCCGCTGCTGCCGATTGCCACAAGCGTTCCGCCGTTCACATACGCAGACGACCGGTCGCCGTAATCGATCGCACTGTTTCCGTTATCAGACGGACCGTCAATGTAGATCTCACCGCCGTTGATCGTCAGATCGCCGTTGGAATCCACGCCGTCGCCGCCTGCCAGAATATGGATATATCCACCGTTTAATTCCATTTTCTCGCCTGCTGTATTGATACCGTCATCACTTGCAGTGATATCAATCGTTCCATCGTTGATCGTCACCGTCAGGCCTTCCAGACCTTCATAACTCTCTGTCACGGTGATCGTACCACCATTTACTATCAGTGCATCATCTGCATGCACACCATCATCGCCTGTCGCAAGCGTGTATGTTCCATCTGCGATCGTAATATTTGCGTTGCTGTGGATGGAATCATCTGCGGAATCAATCTGGTAAGTGCCTCCATTTAAGTACATGCTGCCACCTGCCTTGATTCCTTTTGTGCTGGTGCCGCTCTCGTCGGTTGTGGTATCCTGTGGCATATTTTCTCCGTCCGGCTTTTCGCCCATCTGTGGCATGCTTTCTCCGTCCGGTTTCTCGCCGTTTTGTGGCATTCCGCCACCCGGCACATCTGACTCATGCGTTTTCAGACTGTTTGCAGCGCCGCCCCCAGCTGTGATGTCAAGTGTTCCATCCTCGATCTGCACGATATTGGAAGCGTCCATGCCATCGCCATCACTTGTAATCGTAAAATCACCATCTGCAATATAAATATAGCCCTTTTCTTCATCATCTGCATTTTCCGCATGAATGCCATCTTTTTCTGCGGTTAAAATAAAGGTTCCATCTGCGATACGCACACTGTCTTTTCCCGATAATGCATGCCCTGCTGCTGTGATATCGTATGTACCGCCTGTGATCTTCAGATCATCTTTGGATACAATTCCATGTCCTTCTGCTGATATGATCGTCAGACTTCCAGTGCCGTTTAACGTAAGGTCTGATTTTGCAAAAATCACGGCATCAATGTTGTTGTCGTCAATCGCAACATACTCATCCGTATTGCGAAGTGTATTCTGCGATCCTTCTGCAAGCGTTACAAATACTTTCTCTGCGCTTTTTACATACACTGCTGCACTTGAAGCACAGGTAATGTCCACATTATCAAATACGATCTGCGCTTTCGCATTATCTGCATCCACCACAATCTGTCCTTCCGACAGTGTTCCGGAAAAAATATAAGTCCCTTCTGCCGTGATTATCACCGTCTGTCCTTTGATCACAACGCCATCCGTTTCCCCCGTGATACCATCATCGGAAAGTGTGACATAAACTGCCCCACTCTCCTCATAGGTTCCTGCCAGATCCCGTTCAGTAAACATATCTGCACTTGAAAAAGTTCCTGCTTCACTCTGTGCTGATGTTTCTTCTGCATTTATTTCTATTTCCGAGGAAACAACATTGCCAGTACTGCTCTTTGTCCCTGTACAGCCTGCCACTGCCGTCATGGATAATGCCATGGCAAAAAACAACGCCAGCAGTTTTTTTCTTCTATAACTCATTGACATTTGCCTCCTGTCTCATCATACTGATTTCCAGATTTCCGTTTCTGCATCTCAATTCATCGAGAAATGTTTTCTCTTCCGCATTGTCTTTTAACGTCACATGATAGGTAAGTTTGTAAAGACTTCCCATATTGGAGGTTTTCACAGCGACTACTTCACAGGATGATAAATATTTTTCAAAAAGATCATCAAATGCTGCTCCGTAATTTAAATCCTCCGGGATTGTGATACGAAGTGTTTTCTCTCTTACTTCTGCTTTTTTTACACCGAATCCGGTCACATTTAACACAAACATCACGGCTCCCATAATGAGCGAAAACAGTACTGCAAACCCAAGATAACCCATCCCTGCGATCAGTCCTGCCGCCATTGCAAGAAAAATGGATCCGATCTCTTTTGCAGTTCCCGGCACAGAACGGAAACGTACAAGCGAAAATGCTCCTGCCACAGCCACTCCGGCACCTACATTTCCGTTTACCATCATGATAACAATGCAAACGATTGCCGGAAGCATTGCGAGTGTCACTGCAAAGCTTGGCGTATAGCGGTTTTTATAAGTGTAAACCCATGTGATGAATGCCCCGATCAGCAGTGACACCACAATACAGAGCAAAAAATCCGGCACGGAAATCACCGCCGCACCTGCTGTATCAAAAATTCCTGTAAATAAATTGTTTAACATATTAATTTCTCCATTTCTTTTTTAACATTTTATTGCCTGCTGCACAACCTCATCTCCGGTAAACACAAAGAAATTTTCCGGTGGACAGCTTCTTCTCTGCTCTCTCGCATAAATCGTGCGGTAGGCGGTCGCATATTTGGAAAATGACGTTTTGTAAATCTGATTTTCTGTCAGAAAATGAACCATCCAGAGCGGTATTGCGCCCGCCGTTTTCACTTCCATAAGCACTTTATTTTTATCTAAAATTGCTTCTCCGTAAATTCCTTTACAGAGAGAAAGATCGTAATTTCTCCAGAGAATGTTCTGATCAAACGTGATCCGGAACTCGTGATCGTCCTTCGCATAAAAAGCTTCTCTCTCATAGGAAAGCATCACTGCCGGAGCCAGCTTTTTATAATTTTTCAGACAGTAATCGATTTCTCTGGTGATCTGTGTGTCTTTTACTTTTTCGTGAAAAAGCAGGTAACGTTCTGCCTCGTCCTCCGTCATTGCAATTCTTCTTTTGTATACAACAGACTCATACTTCTTCTTCAGTTCCACAAAAACGGTCGTGTCCTTGTCTGCCATGCCATAACTTCTCAATCTCAGTTTTTCTTTATAAACCGGGTGTTCCATTGATCTTTGGATCAGCAGATAGTCCGGTGTATCAAAGTAGAGACTGCATATTGTACTCATTCCATGCTCGTCTGCAGTCATGTATTGTTTCATTTGATTTTTTAACAGTTCCGCCTGCGTGATATCCAACATATATTTGATCTCACACCTTTTAAATATCATCTGATCTGCCATAAGTGTCTCCTTTCCTTTGCGCATATCTTATCAGGCGAACCTTAAATGAACTTAAAAAAAAGAAACCATCCTTTAAAAAATGGTTTCTTTGTCATGCTTCATTATGTTTTTCTGTTATCTGGATTCGGACTGGAGTTCGGCGATGGCGGTGTGGCGTTGACCGATTTCTTTGCCGGCTTCCTCGCCCTGCTGATATGCTTTTTCTGCGACTTCTTCTGAATATTTTCTCATTATTTCACACACTGCGTTTACGCCTCCCACTTCATGTTTCAGATAGTGCACACGGTTGGTTAATTTCGGAAATTTGGCATTATCTATCTCTTTTTTTATTATATAGAACCCCTCAAGATTCTTCAAGACTGTTTGCATGGATTTTTTAGTTATGTATACAAAAAAGAGTGCCGGAAAACCGACACTCTTTTTCAAATCCATTGTTTGCAATATCTTAATCTAGAAAAATAAAACAAGTTCTATTTAATAAAGAAAAAGGTACATGAAACTACTGATTTAGACTGTAGTAACAAGCGATAATAAAATTATCTTACTACTGTTACGTTTGTTGCCTGTGGTCCTTTTGCACCTTCAACAACTTCAAATTCTACTGCAGCGCCTTCTTCTAAGGATTTGAAACCTTCCATATTAAGACCTGAGTAGTGAACGAATACATCATTTCCCTGTTCGTCGGAGATGAATCCGTATCCTTTTTGGTTGTTAAACCACTTTACTGTACCTTTGTTCATTGAAAAGTACCTCCAAAAAATATTTCTATGGTACACTTACCGCACCATAGTCACAGAATAACATAACGGTTTCAAAAAGTAAAGTGTTATTATACTACATTGTGAGCTTTACCTTGATGATCCTTGCAACAGATTCATTGATACGATCCTCTGTGATCGTTCCACCAGCCACTGCATCCATCACACCCTGATATGCACTCTGGAAATCATCCGGCATTAAGATCATATCTACACCTGCCTGAATTGCCGTCACTGCCGCATCAGCAGAACTGTATGTTCCGGTGACCGCCCCCATATTCATTGCGTCTGTGATCACTACACCATGGAAGCCAAGCTGGTTGCGAAGCACATCTGTCACCATGACAGAGGAAAGCGAAGCCGGCGTATCATCCCCTGTAACAGCTGGTGCTGAAATATGTCCTACCATCACAAAAGATGCTCCGTTATTCACTGCCTGCTGGAATGGAACAAGCTCATTTGCCAGCAGGTCATCCAAAGATTTATCTGTAGAAACTGCCCCGTCATGGGAATCCCCTGCTGTAGCTCCCTGTCCCGGAAAATGTTTTACCACGCTTAATATCTGGTGTTCGTTCAGTCCCTGCATCTCAGCACAGACCATATCCGCCACAAGCTGGCTGTCTGAACCAAATGACCGGTCTTTGATCACAGTGTTATCCGGATTCGTCAACACATCCGCAACCGGAGCAAAATCCATATTAAAACCAAGTGTGTTCAGATACGTTCCGATCGTACTTCCTGCATTGTATGCATTCTGGGAATCCCCGGTCGCTCCTACATCACTCATATTTCCAACATCTGTCACTCCAAAAGCACTGTTGGATGCGATCCTTGCTACTGTTCCACCTTCCTCATCCACACCGAGGAACACTGGAATTCCTACTATTTCCTGACTGTAGCTCTTCATATTGGTAAGCATCTGTGCCGTCTGATCGGTTCCGGTCAGGTTCTTTGCCATATAAATCAGACCACCTACCGGATACTGCGTGTAGGCTGTCTTTGTGGAATCTCCTGCCATCGTTGCTCCGTCCACTCCGGTCAGTGCGTCCGGTGTGATCATGAACATCTGCGCTACTTTCTGCTCTAAGGTCATGCCGGCAGCAATCTGCATTGCCTGATCCATCAACGGATCGCTGACTTCGGTTACCGGAGTTGTTTCCGGTTCTTCTGTCGCCTCTGTTGTCACGCTCTCAGTATTCTTTTCCGGTTTATCTGCTCCCGGTTTTACAAATTTATGGACTGCAAACACAATTCCTCCGATCAAAACTGCAAGTACTATAAAAAATACTGCCACAACTATGACCGCACTCTGTGTATCTTTTTTTCGTTTCTCTCGTCTTTCTTCCTGATTCATCTGTGTATTTCCTCTCTGGGGAATTTTGATCTACATGCTTCTACCCCGCAGTGCACGCCGTAATAATCAACGGTTTTTGGTTTATATCGTGGAGGCAATGATCTGCATTCTGCCCTGCAATTCCACGTTTCCGAAGCCATTTGGAAGTATGAAATGATCTCCTTTTTTCACCGGCTGACCGTTGACGATTCCATTGCCTTCCGTAACTGTCATATTCATAAAAGGCGCATTCTGCTCAAAAGTCATTTTACCTGAAACTTCTATTTTATAGATATGAAAGTATTTGCAGACATACAGTTCATTTAACGTATTGACCGGAAGATCTGCCACCGATTTCACACTGTCTGCAACCGATTTTGCAGGCACAGTGATCACGTCAATACTCTTGTCGATATGTAACTCTCTCGGCTTTCCATTGGAGAGACGGCCATAATCATAAACGCGGTAGGTAATATCACTGTTCTGCTGTGTTTCCAGAATTAGTGTTCCGCCTTTGATCGCATGAACTGTTCCCGGATCGATCTGAAGAAAATCGCCTTTTTTGATCGGGATCTCACGGATAAATTCACTCCACTTTCCCTCATGGATCATCCGGCTTAATTCCTCTTTTGTCCCTGCATTGTGTCCGATAACGATCGTTGCATTTTCCTTGCAGTCGAGAATGTACCAGCACTCTGTTTTTCCAAGTGAACCATTTTCATGGACTTTTGCATAATCATCGTCTGGATGTACCTGAATGCTCAGGTCATCTTTCGCATCGATAATTTTGATCAGGAGTGGGAAACGGTCACTGTCCACATTTCCGAAAACTTCCGGATGTTTTTTCCACAATTCGGACAGCTTCATTCCACTGAATCCACAGTCTCTTAAAGTTCCGTCTCCATTTGGATGTGCAGAAATTCCCCAGCACTCCCCTAAATCATCACCCTCGACCGGATAATGAAAATCCTCTCTCAATCTCGTACCGCCCCAGATGTTGTGTGTACATACCGGATCTAAAAATAAAATTTCTTTCGTGGTCTGATTCATTGATAAATTGCCTCCATTTGTCTTAATCACATTCTGATACCAAAATGCAGAATCTTTTACAATTCTCCGCTGTGTCATAAAATCCACATAAATCATGCCAAAACGTTCCTTGTATCCCTCTGACCATTCAAAATTATCCAGAAATGTCCACAGGAAATACCCCCGGATATCGGCTCCCTCATCATATACCCTCTGCATGGCTCCGATGTAGGAATCCAGAAATGTGATTCGGTCATTGTCATGTACTCTGCCGTCAAAGCTTACATTGTCATGGCAGGACATACCATTTTCTGTAATATATAATGGAAGCTGATACCGCTCTGTCAAAAATTTGATTCCATAATAAAATGCTTTTGGTGTTACCGGCCAGTTGTACGCCGTCTTCGGAAATCCCGGTTCCCGATCCACAAACTCCGGTTCGCCGTCTGCGCCCTGACGCACGTAATAGCCATTATATATGTTCTGTCCCATAAAATCCAGTGGCTGATGGATCAGCTGCATATCTGTCTCTGTGATCTCCGGCAGATACTCTTTGAATTTTTCCAGTCCCTCTTTCGGATAATGACCTAAAAAGACCGGGTCTGAAAACCATGAGATATTCCAGGTCCAGTTATCCATCGGATTGTAAAAACCAAAATAAACTTTTCTGGCAGCTTCGATATCTTCAGCACTGTCCGTGTATGGATAAGCCACTCCTCCAGTCGGTGCAAAGCCGATCCGGATTTTTTGTTTTGCGTATTTTCTTAAATTGATCACTGCCTGTCCGTGCGCTTTCAACAGATTATGCGCGATCTGAAAAGTCTCCGGAATCGACAATTTCAATCCCGGTGCATGGACACCGCTTAAATGCCCAAGTCCTACCACACACTGTGGCTCATTGATCGTGATAAAATCCTCGCAGATATCCGAAAAATTCTCTGCCACCACTTTTGCATATTCCCCGAACCAGTCTACCACTTCCTCATTCAGCCAGCCGCCTTTTTCCTGCAATGCCTGTGGAAACTCCCAGTGAAACAAGGTAATATATGGTGTAATGCCATTTTCTTTCATTGTAAGGATCATGTCACGGTACATCGAAACCGCTTTTTCATTGACGCGCCCGGTACCTTCTGGCTGGTGCTGGCCTGGCAGGCCTGGCAGAGCCTGAACGCCCTCAGCGCCCAGGCG
>OKDF01000431.1_pt1 | contig 13811 bp, 4 predicted proteins | sample 1613721 | NCBI WGS metagenome assembly OKDF01 (sample SAMN04436873, study PRJEB24849) | human gut metagenome | biome: human gut; feature: NICU; material: stool | host: Homo sapiens | place: USA: Saint Louis, MO | collected 2011-09-21
AAGTATAGATGATTTTTATATCTATTACTTCTTATTTTTATTATAGTTTTATATAAGGTTAGATAGGTATTACGCAACGAAAATGTAGTACGAAAGGAACATTATGAATCGAATTTATAAAGTCATTTGGAATCGGGTGAAAAACTGTTATGTAGTTGTGTCCGAAATTGCTAATAATCGCGGGAAAATTAATGGAAGAAGCACAACATGCGTTGGTACACTTTTATGTGTTTTGGCACTGGTAGGCGGTATATTATCTCCACTGAATACTGCTAATGCAGTAAATCCTGCGGGGACTGGTGCAGGGGTATCATGGGGAAATGGCACGAATAGTGGCACAGATCAAAATAATGTAGCTATTGGCGGTTATGCGCAGGCCCTTGGACCGGTTTCCTTGGCATTAGGTGCGCATAGTAATTCTTCTGCTTCATATTCAACCGCTATCGGTGGAGGAACACAATCTACTGCGGAAAACGCGACAGCTATTGGTGGTGTAGCCAAGGCACAAGGGAAAAATGCTACCGCTATTGGGGCAAAAGCCGAAGCTAATGGAGAGTATGCTACCACTATCGGTGCAGGTGCAAAAGCGGATAATACCTATGCTATAGCCATCGGCAGCCTCTCTCATGCTACTGAGGTATCCTCGTTAGCGATGGGAAATAATTCAAAAGCTACTAATACTTATGCTTATGCAATCGGCGGGAGCGCGGAGGCTAAGGGCAGATGGAGTATTGCCATGGGGACAAATGCAGTGGCCGAAGATGATGCCAGCGTGTCTATTGGTACCTGGTCAAAAGCTACTACTGGACAGTCCGTGGCTGTAGGTTATCAAGCTAACGCGAAACAATTAGGGGCAACGGCACTTGGCAGACAGACGAATGCTAGCGCAGTAGATGCAACTGCCATAGGATCTGGATCTAATTCTACTGCTGAAAACGGTACAGCTATAGGTAAAAGTGCTTCGGTCAGTGCGAAAAACAGCGTCGCTATCGGTACTGGGGCGAAAGCAACCAATGAAAATGCGGTGGCTCTCGGCACCGGTTCTGAAACTGCTGCAGCGGTAGCAACAGCCTCTGAGTCAGTTAATGGAGTAGTACATAACTTTGCAGGTATAAATCCTGGTTCCACAGTTAGCGTAGGTAAGACAGGTATGGAACGGACGGTTACCAATGTAGCGGCCGGCCGTATTTCCGCTACATCTACAGATGCTATTAACGGCAGTCAACTGTATGCAGTGACTACGGAAGTGAATAAGGGCACAGTTTATGCAGGAGATGTAAGAGGTACGGGGGCTACAGATAATAAGTTTACCCAAAGACTGGGAGCACAAACTAATATCGTTGGTGGCGTAGCCGATACATCCAAATTGAGTGATAACAATATTGGAGTGGTATCTAATGGCACAGATACATTGAACGTGAAATTGGCTAAAGAACTGAAAGACCTAACTAGTGTGACTGCTGGTGATACAGTGATGAACACGGATGGTGTAACGATCACTGGAGGCCCTAAAATTGTAAAAACCGGCATTGATGCAGGAAATAAACAAATAGTTAATGTGGCTAGCGGCGGAGACGTAACGACGAATGGTGCCAATATTGGCGATATTAACCGTATCATTACGGCGAAGGATAAGTATGTGACTGGCGGTTCAGTGACTTATCAAGCAAATGGTGAGGGTGCCGCAAATTTAACCGGCACAAACGGATTGACTGCCAACGTAAGCGGATTGAAAAATAACTATGTTACGAGTGGCAGTATTTCTAATGACGGCAAAGTGTTGACACTGGAACGTAACGATACGGGCAAAGTTAATGTTGATTTGAGTAATATACTTACTGAGGTAGCAAAGGGAGATTACCGTTTGGTAGAAAATCCTGAAACGGGTAGCCAGGGTAAATATAAGGTTGATAGCAATGGAAATATGGTATTGACTGTAGCAAATGATAAAGGCGACAAAAAACAAGTTACATTGACAGATATTGCATCTAAGGCGCAACAAGATAATAATACATCAAGTATTACTACGATCAATACAACTCTTGATAAAGGCTTGAACTTTGCCGGTGATACCGGTGCTGTGAGCAACAGAAAATTAGGCGATACCGTTACCGTTAAAGGCGGTGCTACAGGCGCATTATCCGACGGTAATATCGGTATTGAATCCGACGGCAATGGCACATTGAATGTGAAATTGGCGAAAACGTTAAGCGGTTTAGATAGCGTTACAGCTGGTGGGACTACTATTAACAACAGCGGTTTGACTGTAGGTGGTAAAACATATGTATCTCCAACAGGTATCAATGCAAATGATCAAAAAATTACCAATGTTTCTGATGGTACTGTAGGTGCAGGTAGTAAAGACGCTGTAAACGGCGGTCAATTGCACGATGCTAAAAATGAATTAAATACTAATATCAGTAATGCTAAAACTGATCTTATCAACAAAGGCCTTCGTTTCGATGCTGATAATAATAGTGAAAAAACGAACAAGCTCGGTTCCAAAGTAACTGTAAACGGCGACGACAACATTACAACGGAAATCACACAAACTGGCGACGACACTAAGATCGGCGTTAAATTGAACAAAAATCTTAATGTTCAAACATTGACAGCTACAGATACCGTGAAAGCCGGTGGTGTAACAATGGGTAAACACGCTGATACTAAAAATTATGTGACAGGTCTTGATAATAAGGATTGGGATGTGAACACATCTAATCCTGTAAACGGTCGTGCTGCTACAGAAGATCAATTGAAAAAAATCAGCGATGTAATTAAGAACCAAGGTGCTAATGCTACAGATTACCGTTTGGTGAAAAATGCAGCTGCTGCAGATGAGGCTTATACAGTTGATTCTAACGGTGATGTTGACTTAACTGTAGAGGATAAAAACCATGCAGGTAGTAAAGAAACAGTTAAGATTAAGGATGTTGCCTCTAAATCTAAATTAGATAAAGTTATCAATGACGGCTTGAAATTCGATGCCAATACAGGCGGCGAAAAAACGAATAAATTGGGGTCCAAGGTATCCGTGAAAGGGGATAATTCCAACATCATTACAAGTATCTCCCAAGATGCGAACGGTGACAGCACCATTGATGTGAAACTCGGCAAAGACCTTAAGACCGAAACGATTACCGCTACCGGTAAAGACGGCAAGGACGGCAAGATCGGCATCAACGGTAAAGACGGTGTTACGACGAATATTTCCGTAACCCGTGACGGCAAGCCGGGCGTCGACGGTGCTGCCGGCACGACCACTACGCGCATTGTGTATCAAAAACCGGACGGCACGAACGAAGAAGTGGCGAACCTAAATGACGGTATGATGTACGGTGGCGATACAGGTAATGTAATTAAAAAGAAACTTAACAATCAAGTGAATGTTAAGGGCGGTATCTCCGATGAAAGCAAATTAGCTACTGAAGACAACATCGGTGTTGTTTCCGACGGTTCCGATACATTGAAATTGCGCTTGGCGAAAGAATTGAAAGGCTTGACGTCTGCTACTTTCACAAACGGCGGCAATAATACTGTTATCAATGGTGACGGTATGACAATCAATCGTGCTGGCGGCAATGCAGTAAGTCTTACAAAAGACGGTCTAAATAATGGCGGTAACAAGATTACAAATGTAGCTGACGGCACGGACCCTAACGATGCAGTTAATAAATCTCAATTGGATAAAGCTACAGCAGCTGCATCTACAACGGTATCGGCAGGTAATAATATTACTGTGACACCTAGTACCAATGCGAATGGTTCAAAGAACTATGAAGTAAGTCTTAAAGATCAAGTGACATTGGGCTCTGATGCTACGAAACAAATCGCAATGGATGGTACTACAGGTACTATCAAGGCTGGTGATAAAGTTACAATTGATGGCAACAAAGGTACTATTAAAGCTGGCAACGTAACAATTGACGGTGAAAACGGTACCATTAAAGCTGGTGACAAGGTAACTATCGATGGTAAAGATGGTAAGATTGCAGCAGGCAAGGTATCTGTTGATGGCAAAGACGGTTATGTGACAGGTTTGGAAAACAAAGATTGGGATCCTAACAATATCACAAGCGGTCGTGCTGCTACAGAAGATCAATTGCAAAAATCTCACAAAGCCTTGGATAATAAGATTACTAACCTAGGTGATGAAATCACGAAAAAAGGTATGAATTTTGCCGGTAATACAGGTGAATTCCACCGTGATTTAGGCCAAAAGGTTACTATCAAAGGTGAAGGTACAGAGTCTGACGATAAATACTCCGGCGAAAATATTAAAACAGTAGCCGACCAAGATGGTAATGTTAATATCAAGATGGCGAAAAACCTTAAGACTGACAGCTTAACTACTGATAAGGTAAAAGTTGGCAAAAACGGTAAGGATGGCGTATCCATTACTGGCCCTAACGGTGCTGACGGTACAGACGGCAAGGTAGGTATCACAGGTAAAGACGGCAAAGATGCTGTATCTATGTCCGGTAAAGACGGTGTTGGTCATATCGGTTTAACTGGCAAAGACGGCCGTAATGCGGATATTACCGTTGATAAAGGTGATCCAGACTTAGACGGTAACAACATCACTCGTATTAAGTACCAAGACGAAAACGGTAAGACCCACCAAGTGGCGACTAAAGATGATGGTATGAAATACGGTGGCGATAGCGGTTCCGTAATCAAGAAAAAGCTTAACGAACAAGTGAATGTAGTGGGTGGCATTACTGATGCTAGCAAGTTGACTGCAGAAGATAATTTAGGTGTAGTATCCGATGGTACTGGCAACCTTAAGGTTCGTATGGCGAAAGACTTGAAAGGTCTTGAAACAGTAACCACTAAGGATGCTGCAGGTAATACGACAGTTATGAATGGTGGCGGTGTAACCATTACACCTGCTAGTGGTAATGCTGTAAGTCTTACTAAAGATGGCCTCAACAACGGCGGTAATACAATTACCAATGTAGGTCCTGGTGTAAACGGCACGGATGCAGTTAACGTAAATCAATTGAAAGGTGCTACAGATGGGTTAGCTAATGCTATTAATTCCGTAGCGGGCGAAACACAACGTGTAGGCGCACATGCGGCAGCTATGTCTGCATTGAAACCGATTCAATACGATCCATTGGAACCGACTCAAGTAATGGCCGGTATCGGTAATTACAGAGGTGAAACGGCTGCGGCGTTAGGCGTTGCACATTACACAGCAGAAGACACTATGTTCCATGTAGGCGTATCTGTTGGTAGTCACCATAACATGGTGAATGCCGGTGTAACTCACAAATTCGGTAACTCCGATGCGAAGAAAGCGATTCCAGATCGTTATAAAGGTGGCCCTATCAGTTCCGTTTATGTGTTGCAAGATGAGGTAACAGCGTTGAAAGCTGAAAATGCACGCATGCAAGAAAGCCTCAATGAATTGTCTTCTGTGAAGGAAGATAATGAACAAATGAAGGCTCAAATTGCATTGTTGATGCAACAAGCAGGGCTTACAAAGTAAATTTGACTTGATTAAATGGGTTATTTAGTATACTCTAGTCATGTAAGAATCATGTAAGGAATATGAAAGCCGCCCTTTGGGGGGCGGCTCATCATTAGGAGGATTTATGAAATTCAAAAAATTTATGCCTGTATTGGCACTTGCTTGTGTGTGTGCGGTAGGTCAAGCGGATGCGGCTCGTGATACATTGATGATGCCGGAACAACCAGCTGAACCATTAAACGTGATTGAAGCGGAAGTGGCTGTTCCTGTGCCTAGCGAAGAAGTTCGCGACGTAGTGAATGCTTTCACACAATTCCAATTGGACCAAAAGGGCAAACGTATCATGGACGATTCCCGTGTTATGACTGGTCAAGAGCGTTACCGCAACAATGTGTTGTACTACATGAACGTTCGTCGTAGTTGGTACATCGTAAGCCATCGTTATAAAAACGATAGCTATGGGCGTTTGGCATTAGATCGTTTGTACAACGATTACAAACAGTTCTTTACAGAACATGCGACTGTATCTGAAGACGCTAAATTGGACTATGCGCAACAAATCATCGATATCTTGGATCGCAATACAGCTAATGTACATGATGATGAATTGCGTTTCTACATGAACGAAATGGTGATCTTCAGCTTGAACGAAGCCATGAAAGACGGCAATAATCGCGTAAAACCTGTAGATGAAAAAGCAGCTCCTGCGATGGACGAACTTCACACAGTGGACCTTCGCAAAGCGATTAATGCACCTACAATTCAATAATTTTAGATGATTCAATTATAAGAGTTAAGTGTTGTTGTGTTGTATTGTATTTCTTATAATTGTATGACCGATAAAAAATATCGGGGTGTTGTTTGTATTAACAATACCCCGATATTTTTATGCATATAATTTTGCAATCAATGTGATTCGCTGACCTTGAATCACCTTATATGTAATTTTTTTTACGATGGCCGTAAAGTTGTGATGCAGAAATTGTAACTGATCGTTAGGTTGAACGTCCGCATCATATGTGAATACGCCTTCTTCCCCATTAAAGCGACCTTTGATTGTGAAAGTTTGATTATCTCGTGTAACTACGATATCTTCTTCGGTAACCATATTTGGTTTATCTATATTTTGTTGTAAGATATTGAGTTCTGACATAGATTTCTTCCTCCTTTCTGCTTTCAGTATAACAATAAAAATTAAAAAACACATGGAGTAATCGTATAAATTGTTTTTATACACATATGCTCTATTTCTATAAAGCCTATAAAGCCCGCCGATACGCCTTTAGAGGGACTTGGAATAAAAAAAGGAATGAAGGCGATTTGAATTTCACCTGTCATTCCTTTTACTATATAATAAAATGCTACCTTTATTGATTGTGCAATAGTTAATTGGCTTAAGTAGGTATGTAGTAATTGTGTACGTACATTGAGTCAAAATGGCAGAAACACTGTACGATATCCGTTTATGAAAAGATATCATTCTATTATATGGTCTATCATAAATCAGAATGATGAAGAGAAAATAAATTGGTTACATATAGTGTGATATTGGCACATAATAATGGAAAGTTTTGTATTATTTATGAAAGTAGGTGAATAATAGTAAAAAAAATACAGTGTTTATACAGAATATTCAGTATATTTAATTTTATCGAAATTATTAATAACTTAAACACAAAAGTTTTATGAAAACAAAATGAAAAAAAGTTTACATTTCCCGTAATATGTGGTATTTTAGATATACACATTCAAGAATATCGATGAATTCTCAATACATCATCGATACATCATTGTTATTTCATTAAATATATAGGATAGTTAGTAAGTTTTATAAGTTTTATAGGAGAAAGATTAATGAATCGAGTATTTAAAGTGATTTGGAATCGCACAAAGGGCTGCTATGTTGTTGTGGCAGAAACAGCAAAGAACATGACGAAACGTTCCTCTTTGTCGGTTGTATTCTCTAAAATGGTAGGTGCTACAGCAGTTGCCGTTATGTTGACAGGTGTTATGATGCCTACGGATGCCTTGGGGGCACCGATTAAAAATGGTGTCGGAGCGACAGCCGAAAATGACGGTGGTATCGCGATTGGTGATAGAACAAATGCTCGCGGTGACTATAGTGTGGCTATGGGTACAGACGCTACTGTTGGTAAAAATGATCCATCTGAATCTGAAAGCCAAAACGGTATCGCTATCGGTCATGGTGCCACAGTAAGTGTTAACCCTGCTACGGCAACACCAGGTATTACAGATAAGAGCGGTGGTATTGCCATCGGTCATGATGCGACAACTAAGGATATCAATACAATTGCTATTGGTACAAGCACTATCGGTCAAGGTGCGCAAGCTGTAGCTATTGGTCGTAATGCGCGCACAATTGCTAATAACGGCGTAGCTATTGGTAATGAAGCACGTGTACAATCTACAAATGGCTTTGCGTTGGGGAACAATGCACGTGCCGGCTTTGATGAAAACAATGTATTGGTAGGCAAAGATAATGACCAAGCCTTCGGTTCCAATGCACGTGCTTGGGGTGGTTCTTCCATGGCGTTCGGTAATAATGCGAAGGCATCTCATGGTGGTGCTATTGCCATGGGTAATGGTTCTCAATCTAGAGGCGATTGGGGCGTAGCGATCGGTAATGGTGCAAAAGCATTAGCACAAGGTGCCCGTGCTATCGGTGCTAACTCTAAAGCTGAGGCAATTAATTCTGCTGCTATGGGTTGGGATAGTGTGGCTAGTGGTGCTTCTTCTATCGCTATTGGTGAGACTTCAAAAGCGACTGCAGAACATTCTGTTGCTATGAGTACTAGTGCAAATGTGGCATCTGAAGATGCTATTGCTATTGGTCACAATGCACAAGTTGATGCTAATCAACAAAGATCTATTGCATTAGGTGCTAACTCCAAGACTGCTAATGTAGTAAGCACACCAAATCAATTGGTAAATGGCTTATGGTATAAAAACTATGCCGGCGGTTCTGCTGATTCCACACTTAGTGTAGGTAGCGATACGCTAAAACGTACTATCACAAATGTAGCTGCAGGTCGTGTGAATGCACAATCTACAGATGCAATTAACGGTAGCCAATTATATGCTGTTACTAATACCTTGGGTAATTTAGCAAGCACTACAAAAGGTATTTTAGGTGGCAATGCAGCGCTTGACCCTGATACGGGTAACTTGTCGATGAGCAATATTGGCAATACCGGTAAAGGCACGATTCATGATGCTATTAAATTCAATAAAGACACTATAGATAAAGGCCTTAACTTCGATGCTAATACAGGTGGTGCGAAAAACAACCTATTAGGCTCTAAAGTTACCATCAAAGGTGACGGCAGCAATATCAATGCCGCAATTACACAAGCCAATGGTGATACAACTATCAACATGACTTTGGGTAATACTATTAAAGTAGGTACAGCAAAACCTGTAACGATTGACGGTACTACAGGTCATGTAACAGGCCTTCAAAATAAAGACTGGAATGTAGATAACCCTGTGGCTGTATCTGGCCGCGCTGCTACAGAAGATCAGTTGAAAAAGGTAAACGATAAAGTTAATACCAATAAGGATCAAATCGATAAGAATAAACAAGCTATCGCTGATAATAAGCAAAATATCACAAACAATGCCAACAATATCGCTCAAAACAAGCAAGATATCTCCAATATTAATACAAAAATTAATAAAGGCTTGAACTTTGCTGGTGATACAGGTACTGTAAGCAACAGACAATTAGGTGATACTGTAACCGTTAAAGGCGGTGCTACAGGCACATTGTCCGACGGTAATATCGGTGTTGTATCCGACGGCAATGGCACATTGAATGTGAAATTAGCTAAAACATTGACAGGTTTGGACAGCGTTACAGCTGGTAATACTAAGATTGATAATGGTGGCTTGACTGTAGGTGGTAAGAACTATGTATCTACAGCAGGTCTCAATGCGAATAATCAAAAGATTACTAATGTTGCTAATGGTAGCGACCCTAATGATGCAGTTAACTATAGCCAATTACAAGCTGCTATCGGCGGTACGGCTAAAGCGTCCACTGTAAAACCAAAGGATGCGAATGTAACTGTAACAGAAACTACAAACGCAGCAGGTGGTAAGGAATATACCGTTGGTTTAGGTAATAAAATTACCGTAGGTACAGCACATCCTGTAACTGTAGACGGTGATGCTGGTCATGTGACAGGCCTTCAAAATAAAGATTGGGATGTAGATAATCCTGTAGCTGTATCTGGTCGCGGTGCTACTGAAGATCAGTTGAAAAAAGTTAACGATAAAGTTAACACTAATAAGACTGCTATTGATAAGAATAAACAAGATATCAATACTATCAATACAACTCTTGATAAAGGCTTGAACTTTGATGGTGACTCCGGTGCAGTTATCAATAAAAAATTAGGTGAAAAACTATCCGTTAAAGGCGGTGCTACAGGCACATTATCCGACGGTAATATCGGTGTTGAATCTGACGGCAATGGCACATTGAATGTGAAATTAGCTAAAACATTGACTGGCTTGGATAGTGTTACAGCTGGTAATACTAAGATTGATAATAGCGGTTTGACTGTAGGCGGTAAGACATATGTATCTCCAACAGGTCTCAATGCGAATAATCAAAAGATTACCAATGTTGCTGATGGCACTGTAGGCGCAGGCAGTAAGGACGCAGTAAATGGCGGTCAATTGCACGATGCTAAAGACGAATTAAATACTAATATCAGTAATGCCAAAACAGAACTTATCAACAAGGGCCTTCGTTTCAACGCTGATAACAACAGTGAAAAAACGAACAAACTTGGTTCTAAAGTAACAGTAAATGGTGATGGTAATATCACTACTGAAATTACGCAAACTGGCGACGACACTACAATCGGCGTTAAATTGAACAAAAATCTTAATGTTCAAACATTGACGGCTACAGATACTGTGAAAGCCGGCGGTGTAACAATGGGTAAACACGCTGATACTAAGAACTATGTAACTGGTCTTGATAATAAAGATTGGGATGTGAATACAACTAATCCTGTAAGCGGTCGCGCTGCTACAGAAGATCAATTGAAAAAGATTAGTGATGTTGTTAAGAACCAAGGTGCTGCTGCTACAGATTACCGTTTGGTGAAAAATGCTGCTGCTGCAGATGGTGCTTATACAGTTGATTCTAACGGTGATGTTGACTTGACTGTAGAAGATAAAAACCATGCAGGTACAAAAGAAACCGTTAAGATTAAGGACGTTGCGTCTAAATCTAGCCTTGATAAATTAAATGATCGTGCTGTTAAGTATGACTTGGATCCTGCTGGCAGTCCAGATTACACAAAAGTAACTTATGAAGGTCCTACCTATACTAATAAAACTGGTGGCACTCATGTAACAAACGTGGCGTATGCTACAGGTAACGATGGTAGCGAAGCGGTTAATGTGGATTACTTGAAAGATAAAATCAAAGATAGTGAAGACGCATTAACTAATAAAGGTTTGAAATTCGACGCTAACAGTGGCGGCGTAAAAACTAATAAACTTGGCTCTACAGTAACTGTTAAGGGTGAAGGTAATGATGCTGATGCTAACTACAGCGGTGAAAACCTTAAAACTTTCATCACACAAGATCAAGATGGTAACACAACTATCGATGTAAAGATGAACAAAAACCTCAAAGCTAATAGTGTGGCTATTGCTGGTAAAAACGGTCAAGACGGCGTTACACTTAAAGGTGGCGACGCTAAAAACGGTGTAGATGGTACAAGCATTAATCGTTTAGTGACTGAAGATAAAGATGGCAATACACATACGCTTGCAACCCTTGATGATGGTATGATGTACGGAGGCGATACAGGCAATGTAATTAAAAAGAAACTTAACAATCAAGTGAATGTTAAGGGCGGTATCTCCGATGAAAGCAAATTAGCTACTGAAGACAACATCGGTGTTGTTTCCGACGGTTCCGATACATTGAAATTGCGCTTGGCGAAAGAATTGAAAGGCTTGACGTCTGCTACTTTCACAAACGGCGGCAATAATACTGTTATCAATGGTGACGGTATGACAATCAATCGTGCTGGCGGCAATGCAGTAAGTCTTACAAAAGACGGTCTAAATAATGGCGGTAACAAGATTACAAATGTAGCTGACGGCACGGACCCTAACGATGCAGTTAATAAATCTCAATTGGATAAAGCTACAGCAGCTGCATCTACAACGGTATCGGCAGGTAATAATATTACTGTGACACCTAGTACCAATGCGAATGGTTCAAAGAACTATGAAGTAAGTCTTAAAGATCAAGTGACATTGGGCTCTGATGCTACGAAACAAATCGCAATGGATGGTACTACAGGTACTATCAAGGCTGGTGATAAAGTTACAATTGATGGCAACAAAGGTACTATTAAAGCTGGCAACGTAACAATTGACGGTGAAAACGGTACCATTAAAGCTGGTGACAAGGTAACTATCGATGGTAAAGATGGTAAGATTGCAGCAGGCAAGGTATCTGTTGATGGCAAAGACGGTTATGTGACAGGTTTGGAAAACAAAGATTGGGATCCTAACAATATCACAAGCGGTCGTGCTGCTACAGAAGATCAATTGCAAAAATCTCACAAAGCCTTGGATAATAAGATTACTAACCTAGGTGATGAAATCACGAAAAAAGGTATGAATTTTGCCGGTAATACAGGTGAATTCCACCGTGATTTAGGCCAAAAGGTTACTATCAAAGGTGAAGGTACAGAGTCTGACGATAAATACTCCGGCGAAAATATTAAAACAGTAGCCGACCAAGATGGTAATGTTAATATCAAGATGGCGAAAAACCTTAAGACTGACAGCTTAACTACTGATAAGGTAAAAGTTGGCAAAAACGGTAAGGATGGCGTATCCATTACTGGCCCTAACGGTGCTGACGGTACAGACGGCAAGGTAGGTATCACAGGTAAAGACGGCAAAGATGCTGTATCTATGTCCGGTAAAGACGGTGTTGGTCATATCGGTTTAACTGGCAAAGACGGCCGTAATGCGGATATTACCGTTGATAAAGGTGATCCAGACTTAGACGGTAACAACATCACTCGTATTAAGTACCAAGACGAAAACGGTAAGACCCACCAAGTGGCGACTAAAGATGATGGTATGAAATACGGTGGCGATAGCGGTTCCGTAATCAAGAAAAAGCTTAACGAACAAGTGAATGTAGTGGGTGGCATTACTGATGCTAGCAAGTTGACTGCAGAAGATAATTTAGGTGTAGTATCCGATGGTACTGGCAACCTTAAGGTTCGTATGGCGAAAGACTTGAAAGGTCTTGAAACAGTAACCACTAAGGATGCTGCAGGTAATACGACAGTTATGAATGGTGGCGGTGTAACCATTACACCTGCTAGTGGTAATGCTGTAAGTCTTACTAAAGATGGCCTCAACAACGGCGGTAATACAATTACCAATGTAGGTCCTGGTGTAAACGGCACGGATGCAGTTAACGTAAATCAATTGAAAGGTGCTACAGATGGGTTAGCTAATGCTATTAACTCCGTAGCAGGCGAAACACAACGTGTAGGCGCACATGCGGCGGCTATGTCTGCATTGAAACCTATTCAATATGATCCATTGGAACCAACTCAAGTGATGGCTGGTATCGGTAATTACAGAGGCGAAACTGCGGCGGCTCTTGGCGTTGCACATTACACAGCAGAAGATACAATGTTCCATGTAGGTGTATCTGTTGGTAGCCACCATAACATGGTAAATGCTGGTGTAACTCGTAAATTCGGTACTTCTGATGCTAAGAAAGCGGTTCCTGAACGTTACAAAGGTGGCCCTATTAGCTCCATGTACGTAATGCAAGATGAAATGACTGCTTTGAAAGCTAAGTACGAAAAAGTACAACGCGACAATGAAGAAATGAGAGCACAAATTGCATTATTGATGCAACAAGCGGGCTTGAAATAATATGAAATAACATATTGATACGGCAGTGCTTATAAAAGGCGCCAAAAGCGAAATGCTTTTGGCGCCTTTTTGCATGCAAGAAATAGATTCAATGGCTATTTGAGCATATATATGTCATAGTATTTTGTAATGTAATTAAAATAGGTGAGTAATAGTCAGATCATAATAGTTTACTAAGGTGAAATACATTTTTTCATGAAGTTAATTTTATGCGAAAAAATTAGTACATTTAGCATATTCATAAGGTATATGGCGGAGTTTTTGTATATTCATAAATATTTATGATTTGGAAGTGAGTGTAGAGTGAAAATTTTTTTACTTTTAGTATAGAATATGATATGTTTAATATGATATGCATCGGTAAATAGCC
>OKDF01000434.1_pt1 | contig 13717 bp, 11 predicted proteins | sample 1613721 | NCBI WGS metagenome assembly OKDF01 (sample SAMN04436873, study PRJEB24849) | human gut metagenome | biome: human gut; feature: NICU; material: stool | host: Homo sapiens | place: USA: Saint Louis, MO | collected 2011-09-21
GCCTTCGGTAACTGGTACTCCAACTACTCCGCGTTCACCCGGCAAGACTACCGCCGCATCCTCGGCACCTACCGCCGCTATGGGGTGCCCCTCAGCGTCCTCATCGTCGACACCGATTTCAAATCCCCCAGCCACTGGAACGGCTGGAACTGGAACAAGGAACTCTGGCCCCACCCCGCCCAGGAAGTCTCCTGGCTCCACAACCTGGGCGTAAAACTCGGCTTCAACATCCACGACGGCATCAACCACGACGACCCGAAACTCCCCGGCGTCCAACAGCGCCTCCACCATGGGCTCATCCCCAACGGGCGCGGCCACTGGTGGGACATCACCGGCTTCACCTGGGCCATGGACGTCTCCAAACCCAGCCATGTGCGGGAATTCTTCAACCTCCACAAAGATTTTGAAGCCGCCGGTATGGACTTCTTCTGGCTCGACTACGGCTGCGGCATCCCCCTCGAAGAAGGCCTCCCCACCGAGAAAGGCTACGAGAACACCCTGCCCTCCACCGGTGTCAACGGGGTAACCGTCCCCGGCCTCAACGCGGAACAGTGGCAGAGCTCCCTGTATGCACAGCGCCTCCGCGACAAAGGCAAACGCGGCTTCATGCTGGCCCGCCAACGCGGCCAGTGGGCGGAGCGCCGCAACACTGTGCACTTCACTGGGGACACATGGGCCTCCTGGACCACCCTCCGCTTCGAGTCCGAGTTCACCGCCGCCGAAGCGGCCGCCCTAGGCCTGCCCTACGTGTCGCACGATATTGGCGGCCACAAAGGGAAGACTCTGCCGGCTGACCTCTATGTGCGGTGGACCCAGTTCGGAGTATTCCAGCCCATCAACCGCCCCCACGGCGACCATGCGGCCCGCCTTCCCTGGGAGTATTCTCCCCAGGCGCGCCAGGCCGGGGTGGCATTCCTAAAACTTCGGGAAGAGTTGGTGCCCTACCTGTATGACCTGGCCTGGGAGGCGCACCTGACGGGCATTCCCATGGTGCGGCCGCTCTACCTGGAGTTCCCGCAGGACCCTGCCGCCTACACACACCTGGACCAGTACCTGCTGGGGGAGGATGTACTGGTGGCCCCAGTGAGTGTTCCGGGCAAGCACACCACCCAACAGGTGTATTTCCCGTCGGGTCGCTGGGTGGACTACTTCACTGGTGCCACCTACCAGGGTCCGGGGGCCCACTGGGTGACGACTACCTGGGATACTATGCCGGTCTTTCTGCGGGAGGGCGGCATGCTGCGAACCTTGGGCGGCCAGGCTTCCCAGGGTGGGAAGAATTGGCTGCGGTCCGATAAGAGCATTGTGGGTGTGCGGGTGAATGCGTCCACCCCAGGTGTGGATCGGCGGGTTGTTCACTATCAGGATGATGGGCAGTCGTTGGCGTATACCCGCGGCCAGGTGTTGCGGACTCCTCTGCGGGTGGTGACGGTGCCGAATCCGCGGGCTGCGTCGGGCGTGTCCGCCGAGTTCCGTATTGGGCCGTCTACCGGCGGCTACCAGGGGATGCCAAGCCGGTTCACGTACCGGGTGGAGCTGCAGGTGCCGGAGGCGAGTTCGGTGCGGGTGAATGGGCGGATGGTGCGCCGTGGTTCACCGCAGCAGTATCAGCAGGATCCCGCCCACTTTTACTGGTATGACGCACTGCGGGGTGTGGTGCATGTGCAGGTGGCGGTGACGGGTTCTGGGGGTGGGTTGGTGCAGGTGTCGTAGCGCCGTCCCTGCTGTTGGGAACGTATTTTGGCGAAGAGACAACCTTTAGGTAAACTTCTTCCCGGAGGATTCGCCTAGTGGCCTATGGCGCTCGCCTGGAACGCGGGTTGGGGTTTATAGCCCCTCGCGGGTTCAAATCCCGCATCCTCCGCCAGTCAGGAAGATCCCCAGTTTAACAACTGGGGATCTTTTCATTTATGTGATTCTGGCTCTTACTGTGTGGCCCTATTGTTCTGTGTTATCGCGATTTAGTTTGGCTTGAGAACGAACAAAGTCGAGGGCGTTTGTGTATGCGTTCCATCTATTTTCTAAAATGACTGCTTGACGTTCAGCTGTTTCCAACGCGTTATAGAGAATCTGCAAAAACTCGTCGCCGTTGATATCCGGGAAAAGTATTCTACGGAAAGAGCTATTAACAACTAACTTCTCCACTAACGGCATGATGCGATCTTCACTAAACCACGCTGATGAAGGGTATCCGCCATCGTCGAACATGTTTTTTACTAACGCTTGCTGAAGCAGAAACAGGATGAAGTCGAATTGGCAGAGAGAATCTAAAGCAGCATCCGCTTCAGTGTTTGAGATATCTGGCAGATTTCCTTGAATGTCTGGGCGAAGCTCGGGGTAGTTAGCCATGAGTCCATGTGCGCGGGAAATCATTAACCCATGTTCATCAGAAGGCAGTTTGTTGGAACGGGAAGCTGAAACTTGAGCAGCCCGTATCCACGACGGATAGAAATACTGTGAAGTGTCTTGTGGAAAGGGTTTAAGGGCCATCGGAGTTAATATTTTCCAGCGGGAATATCTAACCGCGAGGCTTCCAAGGGCATAGAGCATCACAGCTATATCGAGTCGCCTTGAGTTATCAGTAGTTTTCTTAATGAACAGATCGTAGAGAGCATCAAGACCAGCGGCGAGTACTTCTTCGTTGTCATAGAGTAAAGCCTGGGCGAATATAACCCCAGCTTTGACCAATCCTGAGTCATCTTCGTTGGAAATAGAGTTGATGGCTTGCTTGAGTACTGTCATCACACGAACAAATTTTCCCTCAGAGAGGTATATTCCCGTAACACGAGCTAGTGCCTCATCCGGAAGCTGGAGTGTCAACGGGAGGGTCGGGCTATCTCCAGATCTGCTTTGAAGATATTGTGCGAGCTGGCTGAAGATTGCATTAACCGTTTGCTGCACCTCATCCCTTATCCTCTTGTCGTGTGGCTCAAGTAATCGTTGCCAATGAGCAGACTTTAATTTTACGTTTTCTGAACTTTCGCGTAACCAGATGTCTCCTATGTGGAACACGTGCTTCATTTTGCCGTCGTCAGAAAACTCACCTTGCCTGGTAAAAGGTACGGGCAGACCGTCAACACCAGATTGAACCGCGATGATAACTAGTTCGTGGCCATCGATTATGTGTATCGCACTTGCTATGTTGAGGGAAGCGTCAACATATTTCGCGACGAGGTTCTTGAGCTTTGCCCCATCAAAATCATCCGGCTGTAGTTTTTTAGAATTGTCGGCAAATGAACCATCATTACGAACGCCAATTATGAGGTGCCCACCGGGGTAAGAGTTCATCATTGCTACGATGTCTTTTACCAGATTGAGTTTATGTCGCGGCTCCTCGAGGTCTAACCATTCTTTGAAATCTAGATGCTCTCCCTCACTTAGTTTTAGGAGTTGCTTTAACATTTCGATGTCAGTTCGTGGTTCCCATTCCTCCACAGCGTCCACCTCACGGTTCTATATGTAGTGTCCTCTACTCGCGCATCATAATGAGTAAAAGCCTTTGACCTGTTCTTAGCTTATTCGACTTGCATGGCCTGTGCGGCTTGAGAGAGGGTAGTTAGGCGGCGTTTCGGTCTTGGTAAAACGCAGCTCAAGTACGTCTAGCTCTGGGAAATCTTTTGTGAAATAAAGAGTTTCCTGTAGCCAGGACTTTCATCTTTTCGTGGATAGTAGATCCAGCCTAGACGTTTCCAAAAATTTTCCGCCTCTTCTAAGGAGAATGCTATGAGAGGGAGTTCTGAGTAGCGTTCAGTTAGGCGCCGCACGAATTCAGCTCCATAACCCTGAGAACGATTCTCCACGAGTGGATTATTTCCTAACTAAATAAGTGTTCCAAGAGTTATAGATTGGGGAGGAGTCTCCTCTCAGACAGCTAGGGGGACTCGGCGATTAAAATTTTGTTATCGGTTTAGTATCAACCGGATCAAAGGAACTTACTGTGAGACCCGCACTCTCGTCATGGATGAATATATTCAAGTGAGAAACAAGATGGATTGATTTATTCAACACGCGCAGACTTAGAAACGCGGAGTGATAAGCTTCTCATTCTCGGCGAGTCTGGGGCTGTGCTTGAGGCATTGACACGAGCACCTGAACTTGCCAAAAGGTACGTCGAACAAGTTTAGTTGGTGTACATCGAGCCAAAGAACTCGGATTTGATAAGATCTGCTGTTGCTGCCTAACCCCTGTTTAACAGGGGTTTTATTGTTGCTGGGGCAGATTGTAGCGCGATGCACTCTTGTCTGTTGGCTTGAGGGCGTCATTCGGTGTTGGAGGAGAGTCACCTTAACCGGAATAGGGGTGCGATTTGTTCCTTGCGTTGGTGAGCTCAGCGTGAGGGGGTTATTTCTGAAGGGCCTCCGGTAAAAGCCTGTTGAGTTCTTCTCTGGTGAACTCCTTCAGTCCGTCCTCTTTCAAGCGTTTTTGGGCGATACTGAAACTCTTATCGTCTGTGCGTTCCACGTTGCAGTAGGTCTCAGCGGTCTCTGCGATCAGCGCGTCACGACGCTTCCGAGCTTCAGCGAGGTCAAGTTCCGGAAAATCAACCAGAAGGGATAAGTACTTTCGTATGAGAAGCCACAGTTGATCACCAGCTTTACGGTGTAGTGCAGCCTTAGCTCCGATTTCGAGACGGAAGCTGTATGAGTTGAGGAACAGTAGAAGGAAGGTAATAACCGCAGTGATGGAGGTTATCCAAATCTGCTGGGTAAAGAACACTCCTACCAGTCCAGCGGTTGAAAGTGCGGATAGCACAATTTGAGCCACCTTGATACGGTGTTCGGTTCGAGTGAGCCGTGTGCGTTGCTCTTCTTGTGCAGCGTGGGAGTAGACCACGTTACCGTATTCGTTCTCAATTTGTGAGTAGAGTACGTCGCGTTCATGCTGCTGGGAATTTGTCACCATAAATCGACCTCCATATCTGCGCCGATTCTGAATCGTCGCAATAAATGGCATTATGGCTGAGACGTGCATAGTATTCCAGGAGCGCAAGCTCCTTCTTGTTGAGAGATACCTCGATGTGCCTATGACTCCCTGGAGCTTCTATCCGCCCGTTATGGTTGAATTGATTAACCCAATAGGCGAAGAAGTCGCGAGTGTGAAGGTCAAAGTACCAGAAGGGCTCCTCATCGCTATACTCACTGGTCTGCCAGTATTTGTATGCCATGGCATCAAGGGCCTGGCCTGGTAACTTCAAGCTCTCGGCATTCCACGCTCGCAGCATTCTGCATAGCTTCTTTAACCCGCCAGGCTTATTCCGTGACAGTTCAGCGAAAGCTTGAGACTCTAGTTTTGGCTGCATCTGCGGCCAGCTACCGCCTTTATGAGTGTTGGGATAGATGAATGTCGTCTCGTCTTTAGTAAAGATTGGGACGACCTCAAAACTAACACCGTCGGAAAAGTCGACGACGACTACCTGCCCATCACCCCGTAGCCTTGTTGTTGGATACGTTTTCTGGAGACTGTTCTTGACTTGCTGAAGAAGATCTGATGGCCTATTTTGACCAAAAACAGTTGACCACCAGTACCTCTCATACAGGTCATTGGGGAGTTCGAAGTGTATATCGATGTCGCTCGTAGAGATTGCTGTACCTCGTCCGTATGAGCCCGCATACCACGAGTGTTGCTCTTCTGAGCCGATCCCCCAAAAGTCTTTGTTAAGGCTCCACGTGATCCTCCGATAACGCTGTTGCACTGAATCCACGGTGCTTGGCGACATGCGCAGCCTCGCTTCGAATTGACGAAAGAGCGAATTCACATCAGTCATCGAAGCTATCCTCGCTTGCAAGGTGCTCAGCTTGCTCGATGATGAGCTTTACCGCTTCTTCTTGCTTGTCGGGTGGGTACTTGTATTTCGCGAGGAGTCGTTTGATTCGTGATCTCATGCGGGCTCGTACGGACTCTTTCAGTGTCCAGTCAATGGTGGCTGAACGGCGGACGGTATCGACGAGCTCGTGGGCGATGGTTTTGAGTGTTTCATCGCCCATTTCCATTATGGCGGAGTCGTTTTTGATGATTGCGTCGTAGAATGCCACCTCCGCGTCTGTGAGCCCGAGTTCTGCCGCGCGTTGTTGGTTTTCGCGCATTTCTTTGGCGAGTGCTACGAGTTCAGAGATGATCTCTGCGGTGGTCAGCGAACGATTCGTGTATCGGTTGACGGCGTCGGTGAGCATCTCGGAGAACTTGCGTGACTGGACGAGGTTCTTTCGCTGCAAGGTGCGGATTTGGTCGTTGAGCAGGCGGCGTAGCAGCCCGAGTTGTAGGTTGGGTTTCCCGCTCTTTCCGATGGAATCCAAAAACTCATCGGATAGCAGGGATAGTTCTGGACGTTCCATTCCCACGAACTGGTAGATATCAACAACTTGATCAGCTGTGACCGATTCGTTGACCAACTGTGCGAGCACAGAATCAATGTTTCCGGTTCCGACTCGGCTCTCACCAGCATCAGGGTTGAGGATCTTCAGTGCGGCCGCCCGCACGTCGGTGAACAGTCGGACATCATCACGGATTGCTTCTGCCTCTGGGCGGGATGCCACGAGTGCATAGGCTTTGGCTAAGGCGAGTACTTGGTCGTTGTACCGTTTGGTGATGTCGTCATCCGAGAGGACGAAGTCCAGTACGGTCGCATACTGTGAAAGTCGCTGCGAAGCAGGCAAGGCTGGCGATGAGTCGTATGTGACGGTGTGCAAGATGCCTTTGATGATGTCGTACTTTTCTTGCATCACACCCACGAGCTCGTCGATGGGGACGCCGGCCTGTTCACGATCCGAGGGCGAGTAGACGGCCAGCGCGGTTTGTAGTGACTGGAACAGCCCAATGTAGTCAACGATCAGCCCGCCTGGTTTATCTTTAAAGCGGCGGTTGACTCGTGCAATGGCCTGCATCAAGCCTGCGCCTTGCATTGGCTTGTCCACGTACATGGTGTGCAGGGATGGTGCGTCGAAACCGGTTAGCCACATGTCACGTACGATCACGATTTCTAGCTCATCGTCTGGGTTTTTTGCTCGTAGTTTGAGATCGCGGCGTTCGTCTTTCGAGTGAATATGGGGCTGGAAGTTGGCTGGGTCAGCAGCCGATCCTGTCATGACGACTTTGATCTTGCCCTTGTCTAAATCATCGCTATGCCACTCGGGACGTAGTGCGACGATCTTTTCGTACAGTTCGACGGCGATGCGGCGGCTCATGGTGACGATCATGGCTTTGCCGCGCATCGCCGCGCGGCGTTCTTCCCAATGGTTAACGATGTCTGCAGCCACCGTATCAATCCGGGACTCAGCACCAACCAACGCTTCTAGCTGGGACCACTTTGTTTTAGCTCGCTCTGAAGAATCGAGAGAGTCACCTTCACTGGCCTGTTCAATTACGTCATCAATAGTGGCCAGGGAATCGTCAGCCAGCTGGATCTTGGCAAGGCGTGACTCGTAGTAAATCTTGACTGTTGCACCGTCTTCAACTGCGCGCGTGAGGTTATAGACGTCAACGTAATCGCCGAAGACAGCGCGGGTGGAGCGATCATTGGACTCGATTGGGGTGCCAGTAAATCCAAGGAACGTAGCGTTCGGTAACGCGTCACGCATGTGTTTGGCTAGTCCCGCTTTGAGGCGGCCCTGCGAATCCAAGGTTTCAGTAAACCCATACTGAGAGCGGTGGGCTTCGTCCGCAACGACGACCACGTTGCGCCGATCAGTGAGCACCGGGTTCGTGTCCCCATCCTCACCGGGAGCGAACTTGTGGATCGTGGTGAAAATGATCCTGCCAGACGCTCGGGTCAGCAGTGAGCGCAGATCGTCTCGCCCTTCTGCCTGTACGGGCGTTTCAGGCAGAATACGCGCTGGAGCGAACACCTCCCCGAACAAGTTGATCGTCCAGGGTTGAGAACCCACAAACGATAGCGTGTGAAAGCCAATACGACGCAGTTGTATTGTTTCTGTCGGGCTTGGTCGTTCAAGATGCGAAGCTGTGATACTACGAAGCTCCCTACGAATTCATAATCCCGCAGTGAAACAGCTTTAGATTTGTAGATAAGGAGGCGGCCATAGGAGAAATTGTAGTCGGGAAGAGCCTTGGAATAGGTGTTCTTGTTGGTGGGAGGAATGTGTCTGTGGGCAGGTCTAACTAATCCGCGGTCGGTGATGTCCCTATCGAGAGGGTTGTTTACACGAACCTTGACCTCGCGCCCCTCATTTTCACCGTCGTTGGTGGCGTAGTCGGCTGGATTATCAGATTCTTCCAAGACTGCAAGACTGAACACGAAGCAGTTGAGGAATGCCAAGAGTTGGTTCAGTTACGCAAGGAACACAACGAGAAGATTGAGTTTGTGGGGCAGCAGCAAACGAAGATAGCCGGGCTGCAAGAGGAACTAAGCCGAACACACTCAGAACTCAAAGACGCAGCCCGGCAGATCTCTCAGCTGCAGGTCGATGAGGCAAACAGCGTTGTGTGAGAGATTCGCCACTACGAAGTTCACGAATGCTACCTGATCAGCGAGTCGAATCTTCCTGCGTTGAATGTACAGCTCAAGTCCGTTTCACCCATGTTTCAAGATATCTTTGAGGAAGACAAACTGTTCAGTGGAAACTTAATGTTGTTCAATTATGTAGCAGTTATAAACTGCGGCGATTACGTACCGTACTTTGTATGGTAAGACGAGGTTGGGGGGGGGGGAATTTCGTGTCTGAGCAGGTGTGTTTCGATAGGAATTTTTCGAACACATTCAGAATTAGTGGTATCCCGAACTATACGGAAGACGAGGAATAAGGTGCTGATCTTTGTGGTGTGTGGAGAAGTGAAAGTGAGAATCAGACTGTGATTGGGAATCTTGTAATTGGTGTTATCTCTGGTGTCATCTCCGGTCTGATCGTCTCCTTTTCGCTCTGGCTCTGGAACTATTGGCGCAAACCACCCCTAGAGTTAGTTCACATAACCAAAAACAGGGCTGTCCTCAAAAACAACCGTTTGAGAGCAGTCGTCATAGGTGGCACGTGGGAGATGGGAAACGGCAGTGTCCTTTATCGAGCCGATGGGTTCCGCGGTGGTGAAGGCGGATTCTACATTAAGAAGTTCGGAGAATTTGTTGTAGGCACGACGTATTTTCTTCCAGGCCAAACCGCTGACATCGTATATAAGTACGTCAAGAACGAGAAAGACCCAGCCAAAGTGATTCAGATTGAGCATAGCAATGTTGCTAACGCTTCTGAAATTGCACTTAATCAGGATCAATGCCCAGCCTGGAAGGTTGCTCGGGTAACTCTCAAGGGAGTTTCCTAAAACACCCGAACTGCACCAATTCCGCAATGCACCGTACGTTCGACAATTGGTTGAAGGAGCAAACTTGTCAGAAACTCCTAAATATCTAACGCGCCATTCGAACGGCCTCGTGCGAGTGCAAAACTTGTAACTAGCTTCTATTCCTTGAATTCAATACATGCTTACGGAGATGAACTCCCGATTCGCTGATTAATTTGGAATTCACGCTTAAGCCCTAGAGATGGTGGAAGAAACAAACAAAGGGTTGGCTATTGTTTCACCTTCAATGGTCGAGCTTCCCTGGATGAGGGACGAGGAAAAGCTCTATGACGCTGTGAGCCCGCTTGCCGCGGGTCGGCTCGACGTGGCTGCACTGGTGAACAGTCCAATGTTGAAGATTCAAGAGGACATCCCTTGAGCAGCTATGTCCGCCACGGCTGTTATGAACGCTCCTGCAATGGCGAGCATTGCTGACAGTATGAATTCTCAGATGGCCTTGGCAACGAGTCTGCAACCTCAGATATCCAAATTTATGGAAGCGATAAACCTGCCATCCACTAATATTCCTTCATTTAACATTCCTACGTTGGATTTTAGGCAATGCTGTCAAGACTATCACCACCGAAGAAAATCTCGGTCGCACGAACATGCACCTGTTCGGAACCTCTGCGGCAGGCCGTGGAAGACATGAACGTAGCGTTTCCCAAGTTGTTCAACGAGGAACAAGTCTGAGCTCAATTGAAAGGTATCGAGTGGTCTGTTGAAACTGCGGGAATTTATCTAGATGAGATTGAAGAAGACCCGGACATTGATGATTACGTAGAGGAATATGAAGATTCGGCTGCAAGAGTTGCTAACGTACTTGCCGCAGATGACGAAGTCCGCTTAAAAGCAGCTGAAATCCTAGTCGGTCTCGCAACCAAGCAAATATCTGAGCCTGAAGCTGGATTGTTATTCGTTGCAGCAGGGGTCCACTTCGACCAAACCCTAGGAGCCTTTGCAAGCACTGATGTGGTCGCAAAGGTGGTTATCAAGATTCTCCTGGCAAGTTTGACTTTTTACTTCACGTACGCGGTACAAGATGTCCTCGAGCGCAGGCGTAAAGACAAAGTCAACGAAATCATTCGAGAGTATGGTTTTCCTAGGTTTCATATGGGCCAAGGAACCGCGACCCATTCAGGTGCATCATGTGCGTCGGCTCGTCAGCGACCCACACTTCGGTTTCCCACGCCAAGTCAGCGATGAACTTACGTAGAGTCCTTTTGTCGGGGAAGCAGCTGATAAGGACAAGACCCGCGGAGGAAGAACCGAATAGGTCGTGAAGCTCCAGATAGCGGGAATGGTCTACAGGGCCGTGCGTACTTGCGGCCTCCATGAGGAACAGCCAGTTGCGTTTCTCGTCAAGAACGATCAGGTCGGGCATCTTTCCGTGTTTATCGAGAACGACGCCTAGCTGAGCTAATGTTTCCGTATCGTAGACCGCGTACTTGTCACCAGCATCGCCGACGTAGAGGATTTTCCCACCGTCAATGAACTGTGGGCAGAACTTCTCGATCATGTCAGCAATGAGCGTGTTCTGTCCGCCTGCTTGCAGTTTGATCTCCATACCGGAAGGAAACACGATATCGAAACTGCCTAGCTTTCGCGCCGCGCCGTAGAGCTCAGCTTGTGTCTGGAAACTCTCGTTGTACTCAGCTACAGCAGCATCCCAGCTGTCGGTTCCAAAGGTGCGAATGACTTTTACAGCTGCGTCGGATAGCTTGTAGCAGTTTTTGGAGCTGTTTGGTGGTCGTTTCGGATCATCGTCATTGTGTAATGTGAACCCAACTTCTGTGAACTGTTTGAGCACCTGACGACGAATTGTTTCGCGAGTGTTTTCGGCTACCTGAAACTCAAGATGCTCACGAATCCAGTCCATTATGAAGCGCACGCCCATACGGTCATTGGTCGCTTTGTCCCACGTGGAGTCCTCGTCAAGGGTCAAACCGCACAAGGACAACAAGGTGCGTTGACTCATGATGTTGGTCTGGCGAGAGGTGAACCTAAAAGCTTCGAGGATTTGTTTCGCTTCATCGAAAGTTGCCATGATTCTAAACCTAGGGTCCAAATACTTCTTTTACGGCGAAATCGGGTTCAAGGCCCGTCTGTGCGAGCGCCACAAGCTGCGAAACACTTGGGTACGGCATGAGCTTTAGATCGCCTGCATTGACCTGTGTGTGGCCGGAGAACACGCGGAAGAAGTTATCTACCCTTGATGAGTTCAACCACAGCTCCAAGCCCTTTGCGACTTCGGGATTGAGACCCTCACCGCCTGCGTGGAAAAAGTTAGTTTTGTTATCGAACGCCGCATAATCATCGCCGGAGTACATTGCTGCGGTAATGCGCCGACGCTCCTCTTTTGCAGAAAATCGCTTAGTAAGGACGTAACTTCCAGGCGGTACAAGCATTTTGTCCACATGCTTATCGTCTGCAACGTACCACTGTGACTTCTTCATGCCGTCACGAGGATGAGTTACTGAAGCTGTAGTGAAATTGGCTGGGTAAACCATTGGAACGGTGGTGTTTGTAGGCTCGGTCACCAGCTTGTCACGGGTACGGAAATCAACGACTCGGCCCGTAGAAACTGTGAAGGGTAGCTCCTTGAGCTCGTACTCAGCATTCAGGTTCATCCATGCCACGGCTTCAGCGTCCTTGTCAGTTGCAGGTACGAATAAGACATCAGAAACCAGGATGCTTGACCAAGGGACAGTATGAAATGCAATGTCATGAGCTTGCGACCGTGACACAGAGATGGTCACTTCATCGGGGATCTTGTCTCGCTTATCCGTACGAGTGATGATCGTTTCCTGTAGTACGTTTGTGTCAGCAAACACCTCACGACGGGAATCAAAGGTGTGGATAGCTGACACACAACCATCAGAGAACATGAATTCACGGAACTTTGAGAAGTAGCTGCCGTTGTACCAGCTCCGTGGGGTAATGGAGACCATGTGACCGTTTGGTTTGAGCAGAGTGTGAGCCACAGCCATGAATCCCGCATAGAGATTAGGTGCATGAATACCTTCCGCCTTGAGCATTAAGGACTCGGCTGACTTCGCGGCAAGCTTCGCATACGGAGGGTTTTGGATACAGAAGTCGAAGGGTTCGATTGATTCTTCGCCATCCACGAGGAGATCAAGCTGTTGGGTGCCGAAGCTGAAGAAGTCTGTGTTGTAGAGTTCGTATGTGACCTGCGGGTAGGTAGCGACAATATCCTCCAGAGTCGCTGTGAGCTGTGGGAGAACAACAAAGTCTTTCTCAACTGCGACAACTTCAATACGTACCCAAGGTGCAACTTCTACGATTTTTGAGACAGCAGCTGCGGTAAGGATTCCCGAACCTGCACCGGGGTCGAGAAGTCGAACGGTATCGCTGGTGATCTTTTCCGTGACGAGCATGTCTGCCATAAGCATTGCCACGTCAATTGGGGTGAAGAATTGCTCCGACTCGTCAAGCTTGTCTCGGCCAATGGAGTCGAGTGCTTCAACGCGTCGTTGCTCAGCGCGTGCGAGAAGTTCTGCCGACAAGACAACAGCCCCTTAGAGGTAGTGTGAGATCTTCAGGGATCAAGTGTAGACGCAGCGGGAGACATTGAGCTTGCCGACTCTCTAGCTTCTCGCACAATTCCCCGCTTGACGTCGAAACAAGTGTCCGAAAACACGTTCTAATAACCCCTTAAAAGCTGGAAATGTCCTCTGTAGAGGATCAAACAACCTAAAAGAGAACTCAACAGAGGAAAAGCTAGTGCTAACGAGAATTTGCGCAACGCAAAACGCGCTAAGAACGATGTGTTTTACATTCAGTGGAACGGCATTCAAGCGGAGATGAGCGCATACTTTGCATACAACCCAGATGTGTTTCGAGACAAGATCATCTTGCTCCCGTGTGATGACCAGCAATGGTCGAACTTCGCGAAATTCTTTTCGTTGAATTTTCATGCGCCCTGGTATCAAGAAGCTCGTCTCCACTAGCTACGCACCTATGGCGAACCCAGCTTTTGAAACTATTGAGGCTTACGAAGCTAATTTCGGCAAGGTTGATTTCTCACAGCCTGGTTTCGATTGACGCAAGCATTGGGCGCGCGGAAGAACCTTCACAATCGACCGTGAAGCAGACATAAATCGTGATGGGACCATCGACATTGATGACCTCCATTGGGACTATTCCCAAGGGGATGGAGACTCCGATATGAAGAAATCAATAAGGTTCCGCGACCAAGTAGATATGGTCATTACGAATCCGCCATTCTCGCTGTTTAGAGAGCTCATGGCCTGGCTCTAGGAAGGGAACGTGGAATTCTCGGGCGTTGGTGATAAGAACGTGATCACAATGAAAGAGATATTTCTGCTCATTAAGGACGGGAAAGTCTGGCTCGGAAACCGGTAAACCTATCGGCGGGAATAGTATGTGGTTCGGTGTTCCAGGGGCTGCAGAG
>OKDF01000437.1_pt1 | contig 13526 bp, 8 predicted proteins | sample 1613721 | NCBI WGS metagenome assembly OKDF01 (sample SAMN04436873, study PRJEB24849) | human gut metagenome | biome: human gut; feature: NICU; material: stool | host: Homo sapiens | place: USA: Saint Louis, MO | collected 2011-09-21
CGCAACTACTTTGAGGAAAACGGCCACCGCTTCTCGCACACTATCGACCCGCAGACGGGGCGACCGATTACGCACAATCTTGCGTCTGTCACCGTCATGGATGCATCGTGTATGACAGCTGACGGGTTGGCGACTGGTCTGGATGTGTTGGGCCCGGAGGAAGGCATGAAGCAGGCGACAAAGCTTAATCTGGCTTGCATCATGATTGTGAAAGAAGACGGCGCTTTCCGGGAGATCACCTCTCCGGCGTGGCGCCGCCAAATGCAGTAGTGGCTAAAGCCATTTCTTTCGTCTGAATACGATGTACATGGTGATGGCCCAGATTGCCATGAGAGCAAGTATTGCGTAGTAGGCTCCATCAAATTGCAGAAGCGGCATGAAGTTGAAGTTCATGCCGTAGATACTGGCGATGAGCGTAGGGACAGCAATAATTGCGGCCCAGGCGGATAGTGCACGGCTGATAATGTTTTGTTGCACGCCGACCTTCGCTGCTGCAGCGTCAACGAGGGAGCTGAGAACTTCGTCGAACCCGTGTACATCGGAGATAGCACGTAGCAGGTGGTCTTCGACGTCGCGGAAGTAACTGCGGATGTCTTCGTTGACGTAGATCTGATCGCTATTGCAGAGTTCGTGTAATGGCGTGCGAAGGGGCGAGATCAAGTGTTTGATCTCTAGGACTTCTCGTTTAACCGCATAGATTTCATCAATGTCGATATCTGTGGAAGGGTCGAAGACTTCCTCTTCTAGGTCGTCGATGTCGTTGTCCATGAGTGCAGCAACTTTGAGATAGGAGTCGACGACATGGTCGACGGCTCTATAGAAGCACATCATGGGGCCTTGGGCGAGGTCTTCTGGGTTATGAGAGAGGCGTTTGTGGACGTGGTCGAGGCTGTGGCCTTTCCCATGTTGGATAGAAATGAAGTAATTCTTCCCGGCAACAAGGACGACTTCGCCAGTCTCAACAGCGTCGGCAGGATTGTCGATCACTTCATGGTCGACATAGCGGAGAGTACGTGCGACGAGGGTGAGGCAGTCATCGAAGGCTTCTAGCTTGGGGCGTTGATGGTCGGTAGAGCAGTCTTCGACGAGTAGTTCGTGTAAGTCGTAGACACGTCCTACATGTACCATTTGGCGACGATTGGGGTCGCGGAGTTGGAGCCAGACGAAATGGTCAGGGTGTTCTTCTACCCAGTGAAAGCCGCTTCGGTAGTCGAATGCGCGATCAATGTGTTGCCCGTTTTCGTCGTAGACATCGCACCCGATGGTGGCTTGGGCGGTGGGGATATGAACGTTATCGTCGCGCTCTTCTTGAGTAGATTTTTTGGGGTTAAATAGTTTGTCCCAGAAGGAGGTAAAACCCATTGCGCGCTCCTTTTGACGAAGTGGGAGAGGCTAACGAGTGGAGTTTTCAGACGAAGTGTGGCGCAGGCCGTGGTAGAAGGCGACACATTCATCGTAGCGGGGAAGGAGTCCGGATTCTTGTGCAGCTGCCAGCGTGGGGGCATTTTTATCTTTAGGGGAGAGAATGAGCGCGTCTGGCTCCCCCAGGTGATACGTTGCGCACCAGTCGTGGAAAGGTAATCCCAGGGCGGGGTCGAGAGGGTTAATGCCGTGTTCTGCCGGTGGGTTGTAGGCCTCCGAACAGAGATAGCTCAATGCAGCGTCATCTGTGAAGCCAATCACAAGATGGCCCATTCCCTCTGGTAGGAAGACTGCGGTCCCGCTTTCTGGGGACAATTCGATGGCAACATACTGGGAAAATGTGGGGGATCCCACTCTGAGGTCGACGAGTACATCCAATAAACGACCGTGAGCTGCGTAAATATATTTTGCTTGGCCGGGTGGAACATCTGCGAAGTGAATTCCGCGAACCGCTCCGCGGCGGGTGGGGCTGAGATTCGTTTGGCGAACCGAGAGCTGGTAGCCCACGTTATCGATAAAGGTAGGGGCGTGAAATGGGGCGGAAAAGAAGCCCCGATCATCTGGAAAAGTAGGTGCCTCGAAGGCATAGCAGTAAGGGAGTGGAAGTTGTAATACCCGCATGGAATGGAAGTTTACCGGTCGCTAGGATGAGACGCGTGGGAGTTTTGTCTCCTGCATCACTAGTTAGAAATAATGTGACCTGAAGGGGACGCAGTTGACCCAGACTATTGATCCGCGCGATGGCGTGGAGAACGTTAATGACGAACTGTTTACCGCCGCAGTTAACGAAGACGTGGTGACAGAAGAAGAGGTTCTTCAGTATCACATCAACGGCAAACTCGACGTCGCCCTGCACTCGCCCCTCGATTCGCAGCACGATCTCTCTGTTGCTTACACTCCCGGTGTTGCACTTGCCTGCAACGATATTTATGACAAGCCAGAAGATGCCAAGCTCTACACCTGGGCTGGCCGCCTCGTAGCGGTGGTCAGTGATGGAACTGCCGTGCTCGGACTCGGGAATATCGGCCCGTCCGCAGCGCTTCCGGTAATGGAAGGCAAGTGTGCCCTCTTTAAGCAGTTCTCCGGCCTCAACGCCATTCCGATTGTGCTCGACACCACGGATCCGGACGAGATTGTCGAGACCTGCATCCGTCTGCAGCCAAGCTTTGGCGCCATCAACCTCGAAGATATTTCCGCTCCCCGTTGCTTCGAAATCGAAGATCGGTTAAAGGAAGCTCTTGATATTCCGGTGATGCACGACGATCAGCACGGTACCGCAGTAGTGGTACTGGCCGGCATGATCAACGCCTGCCGACTCACTGGCCGTAAGCCCGAGGACCTCAAGGTCGTCGTGTCAGGCGCCGGTGCTGCCGGTGTTGCCTGCACCAAGATTATTCTTAACGCTGGTGTCAAGAACGTCATCGTGCTTGACTCCCAAGGTATTGTGTCCCGCGGCAGAGAAGGTCTGAACCCTGTTAAGGAAGCTCTGGCAGAGATCACCAACCCCGACAATATTGTGGGTGGCCAGGCAGAAGCCTTCGAAGGCGCGGACGTCTTCGTGGGTGTCTCCGCTGGACATGTGGCGGAAGACATTGTAGCGGAGATGGCACCTGATGCCATGATCTTCTCCCTCTCCAACCCGGATCCCGAAATCCCTGTTGATGTTGCACACCGCCATGCCTCTATCGTGGCGACTGGCCGCTCGGACTACCCGAACCAGCTCAACAATGTACTGGCTTTCCCCGGTATTTTCCGCGGCGCGCTCGATGCCCGCTCTACCGCGATTACAGATGAGATGCTGCAGGCCGCAGCAGAGGCCATCGCCGACGTTATCGACTCGAAGGATCTGTCTCCCGACTACATCATTCCGTCGCCACTCGATCCACGCGTCTGCCCGGCAGTTACCGCCGCAGTCAAGGCGGTTGCTGAAGCCAACAAGTAGCATTGTTGGCATGCGAGGTCATCGGAAATTAAGCGCACTAGCGTGTGCCCTGCTCCTAGTGGCGACGGGATGTGGGCGTACAGACAAAGCTCTAGTCCCAGATCCCGTCGCACCTATTGTGCGAGTGGGTTATTCCGCTATGGCCCCCGACTATGTCCTCGCCAAACTCTACGTCGCTGCCCTGCAGTTGAGGGGTGTCCCGGCCCGTCTTGACCGTATTGAAAGTCGGCGAGCCGCAGACGGTGTGCGTAATGTTGGCCCTGGCGTTACCCAAACCTCCTCTATTGGGCATCGGGCAAAACTTCACGCCATTAGTACCGGGTTGGTAGATGCCGTCCCCGAGTACACCAGCCAGCTGTTGTTTGCGATAAACCCGGATGCTCCCATTCTGCGTGCGACAGTCCGACGTGATTCCGCCAACCCCGATGCAGAGTTCGACCCGGTTTTTGCCGAGATGACACGCTCCCTTCCACAGGAGACCCGCTCATTACGACCCTCCCGTGCCGAGCGCACAATGGTGATAGCAGTCCGAAATAAGGATCCGCACATAGACGGTATTCGTACCTACTCACAGCTGGCCGACCGTTGTGAACGATTCTCTATCCTTATTCACGCATATCCGGCCGATGTTCTAGAAATGGAGCACTGGGCAGAACTCGTCAATCGCCACTATCGCTGTACTCCGAAATCCCTCCTCACAGAGACGACTGTGACGTCTGGTGACGATGTGGTTCTTACGTTTGCATCAGACCCATTGCTGCTCAGCGGGGACTGGCGTTTGCTCACGGATGATCTCCATTCCGTAGCCGCCGCCTATATTTTCCCGTTAGTCGCGAAAAGCGCTGTAGACCGCCCCCGTCAGCTCATCTTCGATGAGCTGAGTGAGAAACTCACGACGACGGATGTGGCTGAACTTCTACGCGTGGAGTACCGTACTCCGGATCAGCTGGACCAGTTCATTACTAACTGGCTACGTGCCAAGGGCTTCTCGGGGCGCGAGAAATAGACTTTTGTGCACGCTGCACAGAACCTCGCGCATGTCTAGCCCCATCAGAAAAGGTATGGATATACTTAGTTCACTGTTCCGCAGTACCCCACAGAGATATACCTCTACCACGAGATGGTAGAGAGTCGGCGACAGCGGTAGTTAGGCACACGTCGCCCTGTATAGCCTGCAGGAGCTGCCTGTACGGAACGGACGAGGAAATTGGTGGGCAAACGCTTGCCGGGATAACTCGCCTTTGTGACAGAGGCGACGCATCACCACTCTTCTTAGAAAAGAAAGCACCTCTTTCTGGATGCTCAGGAAGAGCTGGAGGTGTTGTGGCATGGTGCTCGTAATCCAAAGGTGAATGTTGACGTTCATTTATTGGAGACACCCATGTCTGTTTTTTCTGCAACCGTATTAGGTACCCCACGTATCGGCCCCCAGCGTGAGCTGAAGTTTGCCATCGAACGCTATTGGAGAGGCGAGCACAGCGAAGCTGAGCTGCGTTCTGTTGCCACAGAGCTACGTGCCCACACGTGGGCACAGCTGGTGGACGCTGGCCTGGATTCCATCCCCACCAATGTTTTCTCTCTCTACGACCAAATGCTCGACACCACCGTGCTGGTCGGGGCACTCCCGCAACGTTATCTCGCGGCAGCGGAGACAGACCTCGACCGGTATTTCGCGGCGGCACGCGGTACCGCAGCCGTCCCCCCGCTGGAGATGACGAAGTGGTTCGATACCAACTACCATTACCTGGTTCCCGAGTTCTCCGCAGAGACTCACTTCACTCTCCATCCCGAGGCGCTACTGGAGGATCTTCACGCCGCACAGGCGGCTGGTATTCCTGCCCGCCCGGTTATCATTGGTCCCTTTACTTATCTGCGGTTGGCAAAGGAAGCGGACCGTGCTGCTACCCCAGGTCTGGGCGGCGCACTCAGTCGGCTTCACGACCTCCTTCCGGTGTACGAAGAACTGCTACAGCTGCTTGCTGCAGAAGGCGTGGAGTGGGTACAACTCGATGAACCGAGCGCGGTCACCACTCTCAGCTCTGCTGAGCTCGAGCTGTTGGGGAAGGTGTACGACCGCCTCGGCGGGCTCGCACAACGCCCCCAGATTCTCGTTGCCACCTACTTTGGTGACACCAAAGACGCACTACCGGTGCTCGCCGGCACGCCCATTGACGGGCTCGCCCTCGACTTCGTCGCCGGTGACCTGCCTCCGCAGGATATTCCGGGGCTATCGGAGAAGCTTCTGGTAGCAGGTGTTGTCGATGGTCGAAACGTATGGGCAACAGCGATCGATGGTGCAGTAGAACAACTTGTCCGTGCGTCTGAGCGGGCTGCCCACGTCGCCGTCTCTACCTCGTGTTCTCTGCTACACGTACCCTATACGCTCGCCGGAGAAGATCTCCCCACTATCGAAGAGCGAGCTGCCTCTGGCACCGATGGATTGTGTCGAGAGTGGCTAGCTTTTGGCACGGAAAAGGTCGCGGAGATCTCCCTGCTGGCACAAATCCAGCGTGGCGAGAAAGACCCCAATGCCCCTGAGGCTCAGACCGCTCGTGACATTACGGCGCACCGGCGGGGAAGTGCTGTCACTAACAACCCGACACTGCGGAAACGTATCGCGGCACTCACCTATGCCGACTACCACCGCCCGGACTACGCTGAACGGGCTGTTCTCCAGCGTGATGAACTTAACCTCCCGCTGCTGCCGACTACCACCATCGGATCCTTCCCGCAGACTGCCGAAATTCGTTCTGCCCGTCAGCGCTTTGTGCGTGGTGAGCTGACGGAAGAGCAGTACGACGAGGCAATGCGACGGGAAATCCAGGACGTCATCAAACTTCAGGAAGACCTGGATATTGATGTGCTGGTTCATGGTGAGCCGGAACGCAACGACATGGTGCAGTACTTCGCTGAGCAGCTCGAGGGCTACTGGGCGTCCCGCAACGGCTGGGTGCAGTCCTATGGCACTCGCTGCGTGCGCCCACCGGTGGTCTATGGTGATGTGCAGCGGCCTTCCGCCATGTCCGTCACATGGTCGGCCTACGCAGCGAGCCTTACCGACCGTCCGATGAAAGGTATGCTGACCGGCCCCATCACGATGCTATCGTGGTCGTTCGTCCGCGATGACCAGGCGTTGGAGGCTACCGCGGTACAAGTGGCGTTGGCGATTCGTGACGAGTGCGTGGATCTGGAAAATGCCGGTATTCGCATTATTCAGGTGGACGAGCCGGCACTGCGTGAGCTGCTGCCGCTGCGTGACGAGGATAAAGCGCACTACGCTGAGTGGGCAGCTGCTGCCTTCCGGCTGGCGACAGCCGGGGTAGCTCCCGCGACGCAGATTCACACCCACATGTGCTACTCCGAGTTTGGCGAAATGGTGGGGGTAATTGGTGAATTGGATGCCGACGTCACTTCCGTCGAGTCAGCCCGCTCCCAGATGGAAATCGTGTCTGATTTGGAAGAGCACGGGTACCGTCAGGCTATTGGACCAGGTGTGTACGACATTCACTCACCGCGTGTGCCGCACGTTGAAGAGATCTCTGCTGCCCTGCAGCTTGCCCTGAAAGCTGTTCCAGCAGAGCGTCTTTGGGTTAATCCAGACTGTGGCCTAAAAACCCGTCGCGCAGAAGAATGCGTTCCCTCACTGGAAGCCATGGTGACGGCGACGAAGAACCTCCGCGCACAACTTGCTCAGTAACGCGCTGTCGCAAGAGTACCCGCACATGATGTCGGGTGTCTCTCGCCTGCTACTTCTCCACAGGTAAAAGCCCGCTCCCGATGAGCATCGGGGGCGGGCTTTTGCGTGGCGATGACAGCAGACCGGTCATCCGGTGGAATCTTCCGCTGTCCGGGTTGTAACCTGCCTTATTCGGGCAGAGTGGAGTTAAAGACAGTATCCATAAGCAGTGTCTGCTCCGCCCGGTTCACACTGGAGACGCCGGTTGCCGGGGCAGACATACTCCGGCGCGAGAAACGGTCGAATGGAGGTAGGTTACCGACCACGGTAGGCAGCTTGACCTTGAGGAATGGCCAAGCTCCCTGGTTCGACGGTTCTTCCTGCACCCACATGATTCTCTCCACCTGGGGGTAGCGGGCAACAAGTTCGTAGATCCGGCGGAACGGCACCGGGTAGATCTGCTCCAACCGAGCAATAGCCAGGTCGAACCGTTCCTCCTTGTCGCGCCGCCGTGCCAGCTCGTAATACACCTTCCCAGAGCACAGCAGCAGCGTCTTTACTGATGATGGGTCGTGCAACTGCTCATGATCGTAGAAATAGGGATCATCAATGACCGAGCGGAACTTTCGCTGGGTGAAGTCTTCCAACGGGCTGGTTGCCGCCTTCATCCGCAACATTGACTTCGGCGTCGCCACAATGAGCGGCCGCACAATGCTGGAGAGAGTATGCCGGCGAATCAGGTGGAAGTAGTTCGCCGGGGTAGACGGTTGGGCTATCGTCATGTTGGACTCTGCACACAACTGGAGGTAACGCTCGATACGGGCAGAAGAATGGTCAGGCCCCGCACCCTCCTGCCCATGGGGGAGAAGCATGACGAGCCCCGAACGCTGGCTCCACTTCGCTTCAGCCGAGGAAATGTACTCATCAACAATGGTCTGCCCACCGTTAGCAAAGTCGCCGAATTGAGCCTCCCAACACACCAGTGCATCCGGGTGAGTCACACTGTAGCCGTACTCCACACCCAAACCTGCGAACTCGGAGAGGGAGGAGTTAAAGATGTCGAAGTGCCCGCCGTGGGTGTTCGCAATGGCGCGCAGCGGGCTGTACTCGTTGCTGTTCTCGCGGTCCACTACGATGGCGTGACGTTGGGTAAATGTTCCGCGGCAGCTGTCCTCACCGGCAATGCGCACATCTCGTCCTTCTTGGACCAGTGAACCCCACGCCAACAGTTCAGCCATCGCCCAGTCCACGTGCCCTTCATGGGTCATGCGGTGGCGAGCCTCGAGAATAGGCTTGACACGCTTGTGGACAGAGAAGTTGTCCGGAACATTCGCGAAAGCATCGCCGATCTCTTCCAACCGTTCGGCCGAGATAGCGGTCTGCAGGTTGTAGGGAACGCGCTGCTTCGTAGCCACCGATTGTGACGGGGGAGTGGAAGCTTTCTCTGCATCCTTCACCTGTTTGAAGACGCTTTCGAGTTCACCCTGGTAGTCCTGCAAGGCGGTTTCTGCTTCTTGCGGAGTGATATCGCCGCGTCCCACCAACGTCTCCAGATAGGACTGCCGCACGGAACGCTTATTGTCGATGATGTCGTACATGGCAGGCTGGGTCATGGACGGATCATCCGCCTCATTGTGGCCCCGCCGACGGTAGGAGACAAGGTCAATAACAACGTCTTTAGCGAACTTCTGGTTGAACTCGACGGCAGCGTGGGCCACACGAACACACGCTTCCGGGTCGTCCCCATTAACGTGGAAGACCGGTACCCCAAAGGCCTTAGCGACGTCAGTACAGTATTCGCTGGAGCGTCCTTGTGAGGGCGCGGTAGTGAAACCGATCTGGTTATTAACGACGATATGAACGGTACCGCCGACGTTGTAACCCTCGAGTAGCGCCATATTGAGTGTCTCGTAGACTACTCCTTGACCCGAGAAAGCGGCATCGCCGTGCAGCATGAGCGGAATAACCGGGTAGCGCGGTTGAGTCTCCTGGTGCGGCTGTTCGGCATTACGAGCAAGTAGGTCCTGCTTAGCCTTGACGATACCGATAAGGACGGGGTCGACGGCTTCCAGATGGGAGGGGTTGGCAGTGAGCGTCACCTTAATCTCGTTGTCGCCATACATCTGATAGTGCGTACCCTCGGCACCGAGGTGGTACTTCACGTCACCAGAACCTTGTTGCTCATTGGCACGCATGTTGCCTTCGAACTCGTTGAAGATCTGGTTGTAGGGTTTGCCGACGATATTGGCAAGCACATTGAGACGCCCACGGTGGGGCATGCCAATGACGACCTCCTGGACATGGTGATCGGCTGCCACATCGATGACACGGTCCATCATGGGAATAAGGGACTCTGAGCCCTCCAAGGAGAAGCGTTTCTGCCCCACATACTTTGTTTGTAGGAAGGACTCGAATGCTTCGGCCGCGATAAGTGTGGTGAGAGTGAGTTTTTGGTCCTTGGTGGAGAGCGGAGCGCCTTTGCTCTCCACATAATGGCGGATCCATTCGCGCTGCTCATTGTCGAGAATGTAGGTGTACTCGACGCTGATCTTCTCGCAGTAGGCATTGCGCAGCACCGCCATAATATCGCGCAGCTTCATGCGCTCCTGGCCGGCAAGGCCGCCCACGGCGAACTCCCTATCCAGGTCCCAAATGGTGAGCCCGTAATGCGCAATGTCGAGGTCCGGGTAGGTTTCCCGCTTCCTGCCGGGTTCAATGAAGTTAAGAGGGTTCGTGTCGGCGATGAGATGACCACGGTCGCGGTATGCCTCGATAAGTTGGAGCACACGCGCATCTTTATTTACCCCCTGTGAAGCGACATCGCGGCGCCAGCGCCAGGGTTCGAAGGGAAGCTTGAGCCCGGTAAAGATCTCATCGTAGAATTCGTCGGACAAGAGCAGTTTGTGGATCGTACCGAGCCATTCGCCGGACTCCGCACCCTGGATGATCCGGTGGTCGTAAGTGGAGGTGATAGTCATCGCCTTGCCAACACCGAGATCCGCCAGCGCTTCATCGCTCATCCCGGTGTATTCTGCCGGATATTGGAGTGCACCAACACCCAAAATGCAACCTTGACCAGGCATAAGACGCGGCACCGAGTGAATTGTGCCAATGCCACCAGGATTAGTGAGGGAGATGGTGACACCGGCAAAGTCGGCGGTGGTCAGCTTGCCGTTGCGGGCGCGGGTGACAATATCTTCATAAGCGGCGACGAACTGGGGGAAGTTCATCGATTCCGTCTCTTTAATTGCGGCGACCACCAGGGAGCGGCTGCCGTCTTTGCCCCGCAGGTCGACAGCCAGGCCCAAGTTAATGTGGTCAGGTTGAATACGAGTGAAGAGGCCGTCCTTCTCCTCTAGCCGGCAGTTCATGACTGGGTAGGCTTTCACTGCCTGAATCATGGCGTAGCCAATGAGATGTGTGAAGGAGACTTTCCCACCACGCGTCTTCGCGAGGTAGCTGTTGATGAGGGCACGGTTCTCAAACATCAACTTCACCGGAATGGAGCGCACCGAGGTCGCCATGGGGATATCGCGGGAGGCGTTCATGTTGCGTGCAATTGCCCGGGCAGTACCTCGTAGTGAGGTTTTCTCTTCCTCCGTCAGCTCGGGGTAGTTGGGGCCCGTCATCGTCTCAACCGTGTACATGGTGGTGAGGGCATCTTTAGCGGCAGAGCGCACACGTTCGGTGGAGGCACGTTGCACATGCACTGGGTCTGCAGCGGTCTCAGAGTAGTTGTAATCGGTGAGGAAAGCAGTGGGATTAGTGGGGCCGAAAGGTTCGGACACCACTTGTCCGCTATCCGTGCTGGGGGAGGCGGCAGGGGAGGGGATCAGCTTCTGATCGGTGAAGTAGGCCCGCCAAGCATCATCCACACTGTGGGGATTGTCGCGGAACTTCCGATACATTTCGTCAACCAGCCACTGGTTCTGTCCGAAAGAATCTGGATGCGTCGTCACTGATAACCCTCATTCTGGTCCGGTTGGTTGTGTACCTCTAATGGTACTCAGAAAGGGGGTGTGGTGATCTGTGTTACACGAATGCTTAAAAGAAGAAGAGAATTTTTTGTGTGCGATGAGTATTCTACAGGTCATCGTGATTAGGATGGTCTTTAAATACAATTGCTCCCCTCCGCGTCAATCGCTATATCTCTTGGAAAGCCCAACAACAATGCGTATGAATAGAGAAGACCGCCGGGCACACCTCATAAAAGCTGCCATGGTCGTCGCTCGGCGAGAAGGTTTTGCACAAGTGACCACTCGCGCCGTAGCCCAAGAAGCTGATATCTCCCTCGGTGTAGTGCACTACTGCTTTAACGACAAAGAAGAGCTGCTCTATGAAATGGCTGCTCACACTGTCGATGAAGTCATTCACACTATTACGAAGAGCGTGCTTGCCACCGTCTCCCTCTCTAACAAGACCGGAATCGCTGGACTAGAAGAGTCAATGTTTCAGGACGCTGTGACTGTCCTCAACGAGACCTTCGCACAAGCCGAAAACTCGCCACTGATATATGAGGTCATTTCGTATGCGTTCCATACCTCTGACTTCCGGTTCCAACAACTCATCACCACGTATTACGACGCCCTGGCGCACCTTGCCTACAGTTACCTCGACTCTGCGGCACGCCGATACGGCGTTACATGGTCCATGGATCTCAACCAACTGGTCCCCGTCATCCTCGACCTGGTGCATGGGTGCCTATTGCGCCACTTGAGCCTCCGCACCCCACAAAACCCTGCGCTGGCCAGCAACGCCGACGGAATGAAGATTGTGATGGAGTCCCTGGAGATGGTTGTTCGAACCATAGTGCGGAACGTCGAAGAGGAAACTGCAGCATAATCACGCCTTTATGGCATGGCCGGAGAAGATGTTCTTCCCCGGCCATGCCATAGTTCGGACAGTCTTTCTCGGAGTGAGCATAACCCCCGGTCAACGAGCTAGAGAGGCGATTCTGTAGAGCCGAGTGTCTAGACTAGTAACCATGACAAGCACTAGCGCAGATCTTTCCCGCCCCACCCGCGAATGGAACGACTGGGATGCCCTCGGCCAGGAAGCAGTGGCCTTCACCCAGGACCTCATCCGTATCCCTTCCGTCAACACCGGAAAACCCGACGTAGGAGATGGAGAAGACCAGTGCATCCACTACATCGCACGCAAACTCGCCGATGTTGGCATTGAGGGAGACTACCTGGCATCTCGCCCCGGCCGCGGAAACTACCGCATCATCATTCCCGGGGACGACCCCCATGCTCTCCTGATTCACAGCCACGTCGACGTCGTCCCGGTTAACGCTGACGACTGGGACTATCCACCCTTCAGTGGTGACATTATTGACGGATGGATCTGGGGCCGTGGTGCCGTCGACATGAAAGACTTTGCCGGCATGATGCTCGCCGTCGCACGCCATTACGCACTCACCGGAGTGCGCCCAGCCCGCAGTCTCATGATGGTGTGGTTCTCCGACGAAGAACACGATGGTGTGTGGGGCTCCCACTGGCTCGTTGACCACCATCCTGAGTGGTTCGCCGGCGTAACCCAGGCACTCAGCGAAGTAGGCGGCTTCTCCGTCACCCTCCCCGACCACCCCGATACACGAATCTATCCCTTAGCAGTAGCCGAAAAAGGCGTTGCGTGGGCACGTTTCAGCGTGAAAGGGCGCGCCGGGCACGGTTCACGCCCCTCCGGAACGAATGCAGTGTCCGTCATCGCCCGTGCTGTCGCAGCGATCGCCCGCCACGATTTTCCCATCATCCATACCCCCGCGCTGGACGCCTTCCTGGACACCATAGCCGAGGTAACAGGCAAACGGTACCAAGACGACGAACTTGATGCTGCCACCCACAAGTGGGGCTTTCTCGGGCCAGTAGTCCGTGCTGGCCTCCGCAATACGGCAGCTCCCACCCAGCTTCACGCCGGCTATGCGGTGAACGTTATCCCCGCCGACGCCAGTGCCACTATCGATTGCCGCGTGCTTCCGGGCCACGAAACAGAATTTTTCGACACGGTGGAGGAACTGCTGAGAGACGAGCTGGGTGAGGACTACGACGCCCTCACCATCGACTGGGAGGAGCCCAATGCAGTCTCCAGCGACCCGCAGTCTCCCTTGGTCGACACCGTCCGCGATGCCCTCGCTACCATCGACCCTGCGGGAGTCGTAGCGCCCTATCTTCTCCCGGCCGGTACCGACAATAAGTTTCTCCAGCGGCTGGATATCGAATGCTTTGGCTTCGTGCCGCTGCAACTCCCCAGCACCTATGACTGCTTCGGGCATTTCCACGCAAAAAATGAGCGAGTTCCTGTCAGTGCAGTCCATAGCGGGGCACAGGTACTGGCTCACCTCACCCAAAATGCGTAGGCTGAGCCTATGGCGAGCTCAACACAGGAACCTCGAGAACCCCTACCTCGGGGTATCTGGATTCTGGTGGGGGCCGCCTTTCTCATAGCGAGAGATGCAGATCGGAAGAGCGGTTCAGCAGGAATGCC
>OKDF01000442.1_pt1 | contig 13140 bp, 12 predicted proteins | sample 1613721 | NCBI WGS metagenome assembly OKDF01 (sample SAMN04436873, study PRJEB24849) | human gut metagenome | biome: human gut; feature: NICU; material: stool | host: Homo sapiens | place: USA: Saint Louis, MO | collected 2011-09-21
CCACCGGCACCGGGCGGCGAATCTTCATAACAGACGTGATTTCGCCTGCTTCTGCTTCATAGACCGGGAATAAACCGGTCTGAGTAGCAAGGCGAGCCAGCTTAACGGTGTCACGAGATGCCGATCCCCAGCCCAGCGGGCAAGGCACTAGGATGTGGATGTAGCGCGCACCGTGGTACTGCATAGCCTTCTTGACCTTGTATTCGAGGTCACGCAGGTCTGCGACGGTAGCGGTAGCAACGTAAGGAATCTCGTGAGCCATGGCGATACGAGCCATGTCTTTGCCTTGGCCGAACTCGTTACCAGGATGCTCACCAACTGGCTGAGTGGTGGCAGTCCGTGCGGTAGCCGGGGTGGAGCCAGAACGCTGCACGCCGGTATTCATGTAGGCCTCGTTGTCGTAGCACAGATAGAGGACGTCGTCGTTACGCTCGAACATACCGGACAGGCAGCCCATACCGATGTCGACGGTACCGCCGTCACCGCCTTGGGCGATAACACGAGTACCCTGCTTGTTCTGGGCACGGAGGCCGGCAGCAGCGCCAGCTGCAACAGCGGAAGCGTTGCCAAACAGCGAGTGCAGCCAGGGGAGAGTCCAGGACGTCTCCGGGTAGGGAGTCGAGAACACTTCCAGGCAACCCGTGGCGTTGACCGCAATGAGCTGGCCGTCGGTGACCGCCATTGCGGTGTCAAGGGCATAGCGAGCGCCAAGGGCCTCACCGCAGCCCTGGCAGGCACGGTGCCCGGAGGTCAACGAGTTGTAGCGATCGGGGTCGGACTGGACGGAGCGCAGCTGTTCTTCTGCCAGACGGTTACCTACGGCGTAAGAACCTACCTGGTAGAACTTAACCTTCTCGCGAGCAGGAATGGAGGTCTCACGAGTAGACGGCATACCGGGGAGGGGAAGGCTTACTTCACTCATTGCATTACCTCCTAGTTGTTGCGGGCGTCAGCCGCTTGGTTGGCACGGGTGTTTACGTCGCGCAGCATGTTTTCAGCCATGGGGCCAGAGCGGCGGACAGCTTCCTCACGCTCGAGCTCGGCCTCCACAAGAGTGCGGTCGAGATCGAGGAAGGTGAGAGGTTCAAGCGTATTGGCATTGGCAGAAGCAAGCATTTCATGGATGGAGTGCTTGGTGATGTTACGACCACCCAAACCGGCAATGACTTCGTAAAGCTTGGGCTGCAGATCTGGGTCAATGACACGCAAAGAGTCGAGAATGTGGGATGAAACGATACCGCCGATACCGACCTGGAAGGCCTTCTCAAAGCTGATGATCGTCGTCGCATTCTTCAGAATGTTGCCAACGGTCTCGAAGGGGAAGGGGCGGAAGGAACAGATCGACAGAACACCAATCTTTTCGCCTTTCTCACGACGCTCGTCAACAACGTCCTTCAACGTACCCACGATGGAGCCGAGTGCGACGATGATCGTCTCGGCGTCCTCGCAGTGATAGGTGTGGACGAGTCCGCCCGAAGAGCGTCCAAAGACCTTTTCGAATTCCTTCTGAACCCGCGGAATAAGCTTGAGAGCTTGCTTCTGCTTGTGGTGAGCGAGGTAACGAACCTCAGTGAAGGCTTCGGGGCCCACCATTGCACCAATGGACATCGGATTCTCCGGATCGAGTACCTGGCGCGGCTCATATGGGGGCAGGAACTGTGCAACCTGTTCCTCTTCCGGAACGTCAACCTGCTCGACGGCGTGTGTAAGGATGAAGCCGTCCATGCAGACCATCACTGGCAGTGAAAGCTCTTCAGCGATACGGAACGCCTGCACATGGAGGTCAGCGGCTTCCTGGTTGGTCTCCGCGTAGAGCTGCAGCCATCCGGAATCGCGCTGGCTCATCGCGTCAGTGTGGTCGTTCCAGATGTTGATCGGAGCGCCAATAGCACGGTTTGCAACCGTCATGACGATGGGGAGGCCCAGTCCGGAGGCGTTGTACACGGCCTCAACCATGAACAGAAGGCCCTGGGATGCCGTTGCGGTGTAGGCACGGGCGCCCACTGCCGATGCGCCGATAGAGGCTGACATAGCAGCGTATTCGGACTCGACATTAAGGTATTCGCACCCGGTAAGGTGGCCATCCTTGACCAGCTTAGAAAGGGCCTCCACAATGTGGGTTTGCGGGCTGATGGGGTAAGCAGCGACGACCTGCGGTTTGCAGGCGGCAACAGCCTGAGCCATCGCCTGAGATCCTTCAATCTGCTTAAGCACTGGCATTCACCTCTTCATTAGAGAGAAGTTCCGCAGCGGCCTGGGCTGCTGCAATATTCTTTTCAGCAATAGGGGTGGGGAACTTCGAACGGATGGCTTTCTCGACCGCTTCCATAGAAACAATGTCGGTGAAAGACGTAACGGCACCCAGTAGGACAGCGTTAGGGACGTTGCGACCAACGTATTGGAAAGCCAGGTCAGTAGCCGGAATGACACGAATGTGTCCTGGCAGGTGGCTTTCGACGAGTTCAGTGAGATCAAGCTCGTCAATCGACTTTGTGGAGTTGATGAGGGCGTATCCTTCAGGCTTGAGACCTGAAAATACGTCCATGATTGCCAGGAGTGTAGGGTCCTGGACAACAATCAAATCCGGTTCTAGCACGGGTTCGCGGGTGCGGATCTCCGTGTCACGGATTCGACAATATGACACCACTGGGGCGCCAGTGCGTTCGGAGCCAAAGCTCGGAAAGGCTTGTGCGCAGTGGCCATCTTCAAATGCAGCAAATGCGAGGAGGTCGGATGCAGTGACTACACCCTGTCCGCCTCGTCCATGAATTCGTACCTCGACCATAACTAAAACTATACGGCCGAAATGTCCCAAATGACCTGCGTGGGAAGGGCGTCTATCGGTGAATTTCCGCGGCTACTTTGCCTAATTGGCGTGAGTTTTCAGGATTTTGTAAAAATGGAAAAATTCTCTCAGATTTAGGAGGAAAGAAAGTGCAGGTAGATTGATTCCGTACAGGCTTTTAGCAGGCACTTTCCGTAATATGGAATTATATTTCCATGCGAAAAATTATTTTAAGAATTTCCATTTTTGAGCCATTTAAAGGTTAGGATAACCTAAAAAGTTGTGGCTATCAAGTGGAATTACGAAAGAAAAACAGTCGGTACTCGTCACCGTTGTTGGGGATAATGTCTGCGTGCAACCCGCAGGGGTCCTGACCTTAATGAGATACGGCAATGAATGGCGACTCTTGGGAAGTACGAGCTGCCTACTATTTTAGCCGTGGAGAAAAGTGCAGTTCAGTGGCGTGAACTAAATGGTAAGAATCTCTCCAAGAGAAAGACATCGAGAAATCTCGTTGTTGGCTAGCGTTGGCCGATATCTTTCTGTAGTATGCCGTTGTCGAATCGCACTCGCGATTTGTGTGCATAGGCACCGTCTCGTCTCTCATTGTGACGATTAAGGATTGAGCAATTATGGCGACTGACTACGACGCACCGCGTAATAACGATGCCGACGGTCTTGAAAGTAGTTCTCTGGAAGAACTTCAGGCAGGACGCGGAGAAAGCCAAGCTGGCTCCGCGGAGATTGACGAAGTCGATACTGCTGAGTCGTACGAGCTGCCTGGTGCTGATCTGTCTGACGAAGAGCTCACCGTACGAGTCGTCCCCAAACAAAAGGATGAATTTACCTGCGGTGTTTGCTTCCTCGTACAGCACATTAGCCGGCTCGCTTATATCGACGAGGACGGCACCATGGTGTGCCAGGACTGTGCGGGATAGGGAAACATTTCCTAGCACAGTGGACTAGCATTTCGTTCGATCGTTCGATTCTCCCTAAAAGCCACGTAGAGAGTTCTTTACGTGGCTTTTTGTCGTATTTCTCCGGCGTGTGGAGAACATCAGTTTCCGTCATATATCCACCAAAATGCGAGGTTATCCCGGTGGTACGGAAACTCTTAGAGGTCTCTCCCGCTCGAGCGTCAATCGCCGGTAGACTCGACACTATGTCCGAACTCACATCTGGCTCTTGCATCGTTGACATTGTCCGCCTCGACTCCAAGCTCCCCGTTCCTGTGCGTGCCCACGTCGGCGACGCTGGTGTCGACCTGTACTCCGCCGAAACCGTGGTGCTTGAACCCGGTCAGCGCGAACTGGTACGCACCGGTATCGCGATTGAACTGCCTTTCGGCACTGTGGGTCTCATTAATCCCCGGTCCGGTCTGGCAGCCCACAATGGCCTTTCGATCGTGAATGCTCCCGGCACCGTCGACGCCGGTTACCGCGGTGAGATCAAGGTCTGCCTCATTAATCTCGATCCCCACAACTCCATTCGCATCAAGCGTGGCGACCGTATTGCTCAAATGCTTGTCCAGCGCGTGGAAATGTTTACTTTTAACGAAGTCGACTCACTCGATGATTCCGAGCGTGGAGAGGGTGGCTACGGTTCTACCGGCGGTCATTCCACGCTGGAAGAAAGCTAACGAATGTTTGGCATTGGAAAGAAGAAAAAGAAGGCTGCGGCAGAGCCTGCTCCTCAGACTGGGGACGCTGGCGCTGTAAAAGAAGCAGCGTCTGCGGAGGAAGCCGGAACCGATGCTACCCGCAGTGTGCCACGCTCTGCCCACCATCAGACGCGGGTAGACCACGGGGTGGGGCCATTCGATGAGTCGGATGGAGGGCTGACGGAACTTCTTGACCCAAACGACGAAGGACTGGGGATCGCAGACTTCGGCGCTTATGCCTTTGTAGCCCCGATGGACGCACAGCTGCAGATTGAAACGTCTGCTGACGGGAATCTTGCTGTGCACATCCTTGTGGGCAATGGTCATATCACCATGGACGCATACTCAGCACCGAAGTCTGGTGGCCAGTGGCGTATGGTTGCTTCCGAGCTAGCAGATGGTCTGCGTGCACAAGGTGCCAAAGTCTCTATCCAAGACGGTCCCTGGGGACGTGAGGTGGTAGGGACTGCCCCCGACTCACTTATTCGTTTCATCGGTGCCGATGGACCACGCTGGATGCTTCGCACAGTAGTCGTCAGCAATGCTGCAGATGCTGAACAATCGGCAGAGATTGCCCGAACTGTGTTTGCCCATACGGTGGTCCGACGCGGTATGAACGCAATGCCTGCTCGTACGCCCATTCCATTGGTGCTACCCACGGAGATTCTTGAGCAGGTCCAAGCAGAACAACTTCGACAGCAGGAAGCTGCAAAGGTAGCGGCAGAACAGGCACGTCGGCGTATGTCGGCAGATCGTGGCGAAGCACTCCAACAATTCGATGGGCCCGAGTCCTAAGAAAACAGCTCAAATAATAGAGAAAGGCTCGCTCGGCTGAAGACAGCAACGTCCTTCTCGATATCTGACAAACATAAATGGGTGGTTGCGCTGTTCTGCAGTGCGGCCGCCCATTCTTGTCCCACGGTCGCTGGATGGAGAGGGTCGTCGTCAACAGACACTACGCCCACTGGCGTCGTGATACGTGTGAACTCTTTGCTAGTCAAAGAGGGCGTAACGGACACCTCCCGCATAAGCGCTGCCAGCTCGTCACCATATCGTTCCCAACAAGGATCCTGGAGAGCAGATAACCATTGGGGAGAGGACGCGACCATTGCTGCTCGTACTTCAGCTATCCCGAGCTCATCAAGCGCAGCCGCCGTTGCACCAGCAGACAGTGCCGCTGGTGCGGTGTGAAACCCATCTCCTGTCCACGGCGCCATAAGCGCAACTACCGCTGCTAGTGGCGATGGAACAACAGCGTGTGAATTCTCTCGATGGGATTCCTGTAATGCAATGCGGCATGCAGCAATTGCCCCAATAGACACCCCGGCGATGATAACCCTTTCACCCGCTTGGGTGGCTTCCGCGAGAACATCATTGACGTCACTAAGAAAACCTTCGAGCAAGTGACCCGGTTGGGGGTCGACGGCCACCAACCGGGCGGACAACTCTTCAGCTAACAGGGAAAATGCCAGCTGAGAAAAGTGAGCGTCAAACCCTGTTCCCGGCAAGGCAATAACACACAGAGGCGGCTGTAAGCGGGGTAGTGCTAGGGGAGTGAGGAGGGGGCCGACCATATGCTCAGTGTACTGTTCGGGAGATCGAGGCTCACAGAAACCAGGCAGTGGTGGAATGATGCAGATTTTTCTCAGCAGGAACGTTAGACTTGCAACGTCTTATACAGGTAGTCTCCGCCTTCGAGGAACGTCGTTATGAGTGCCCTGCATAACCGTATCACCCCTATTGGGGCATGTCGGCTCGGTCACAAAGTCACTGTCACAGGAACAATTAGCATGGTGACAGTCAGCGCCCCTCACGCACCTGCTGGCGTAGAAGCGCATCTTTATGATGACTCAGGAGTTATTGAGCTTCATTGGATGGGTCGTCATACCATGCCGGGTATAGATACCGGACGGCATATTGAAGTTGAAGGACGCATCGCACTGCATGGGCGAGATTTGGCTATCTACAACCCACGCTACGAATTGCTATCATGACTGCACCAGATCCTACTGATCCTCAGCGCACTGACGAGTGCCCCTCGCTACCCCCAGCTGAAATAGAGAACGACTTTCACGCCGAGGACTCCGTCCATGCGGAAATCGAAGAAACCTTGCTCGAACGCATGGGAGGGTGGCAGGGATTGGTCTATTCCACGCTGCCTGTCCTTATCTTTGTCCCCGTCAATGCATGGAAGGGGCTACAGCCGGCGATCTGGGGAGCACTTGCCGTTGCACTTGTTATTTTTATTGCCAGACTGATCCGCAAAGAGAAACTGACTCCAGCAGTATCCGGATTCCTCGCCGTTGTGCTATGCGCGTTCATTGCGTACCGAATGGGTAATGCAAAAGGATATTTCGTCTGGGGAATTTGGGTATCTGCAGCCTATGCTGTCCTCTCCATCATTTCAATGATCGTCCGCTGGCCCATCGTCGGTGTTGTGTGGAACGCATTGAATGGACTCGGCCAGGACTGGCATGCGGACAAGAACTGCCGCCGCTGGTATGACCTTGCAACGTTTGCATGGGTTCTTGTGTTCGCCGCACGATTTGTTGTCCAGCAGTGGCTTTATGTAGAGGAGGCGGCTACGGCGCTGGGCGTCACCCGCATCATCATGGGGTGGCCGCTCACAATTCTGGCTGTGGTGGTCACCGTATGGACGGTACGCAAAGCGACGGTGGCAGAATTGGCTCCAGCGGTTGAGACAGTCTCTAGTGGAGAAAATTCGACTCGCTCGGATCTAGCGGAGTAGCACCGGCGTTTGTGGCTGCCTCATAGGTGTCATTCACTACTGTGGGACTAGCCTGGCACACAAGTGTGGTGAGCTCCTCCTGTGCTGAACGATTTGCAACGAAGAGGAGTTCATCACCGGGTTCGAGAGCATCATCCGGCCTCGGCACAATAACGTTGTTGTCGCGCACGATAGCGACCAAAACCCCATCACGGGGGAAACGGAACCGTCCAACTTTCTTCCCCGCCAGGTGTGTGCGGTTGGGGAGACGAATTCCTAAGAGGTCCACGTCTCCTCTTCGTAGCGGCATAAGCCGTACCAGCTCACCGACATTAATCACCTGTTCCACGACAGACGCCAGGAGCTGCGGCGTGGACACCATCTCGTCCACCCCCCAGGACTCATCAAACAGCCATTCGTTGCGAGCGTCATTAACGCGGGCCACTACTCGGGGAACCCCAAATTCCGTTTTCGCTAGCAGACTCAAAACCAGGTTAGCTTTGTCATCTCCGGTGGCAGCGACGACGACATCAAACTTCTCCAAGCGGAGCTCCTCCAGCGCATGAACCTCACAAACGTCCATGTGGACCCAACGGGCGTCTGGAATAAGATGAGGTCGTAATCTGGTTTCATTCTGCTCCAGGATAAACACTGAATGCCCACTTTTGACGAGCTCATGCGCAATAGAGATACCTACACCACTTGCTCCGGCGATTGCGACTCGCATTAGTCTTCTACCTCCTGTGGAGCAATTCTGCCGATTTCGACCGCACGCTGTTCTTTCTCGCTCAATACCGATAGCCACACATGGTCTTCAGCCTGAATGCGTGTTCGTGATGTAGGGATAGCGGCTCGGCCTGCTCTCACAATAAATGCGCAGCGCCCCTCAGTAGCTTTCTCCAACTCACTGAGCGACTTGCCTACCCAATCTACGTGAAGAATCAGCTCAACGATAGAAACCTGTCCAGATGGATCGGATAGCGTGCTGCCCACGCCCTCCCCAGTGATCACGTGGAGCAAACGTTCCGCAGCCCAAGGTACCGTTGCGATGGTAGGAATGCCTAAACGCTCGTAGATTTCGGCTCGACGTCCATCGTAAATGCGAGCAATTACCCGTTCCACGTTGAACTCTTCACGAGCTACCCGAGCAGCGATAATGTTGGTGTTATCGCCGCTTGATACTGCAGCGAAAGCATCAGCTTCAGTAATTCCCGCCTCGGTGAGAACATTGCGGTCGAATCCTTGTCCCAGTACTCGTTTACCCTGGAAATCATTACCTAGCTTGTCAAGAGCTTCACTCTTGACATCGATAACGCTGACGTTGTGGCCGAGAGCTTCTATCCTTGTCGCAAGCGAGCGGCCCACACGGCCACAGCCCATAATCACCACGAACACAAGTGCTCTCCTCTGGATGATCGCAGGGGATTCACCCCGCTTGGTAGCTTCTAACCTATATTCTAAAGTAGAGAAACTGCTTAGCCAGCGGATCGCCACATGAACTCTGGATAGGCTTAAGGACTGAAATCTGTTGACGGGAAACTCATGATGAATCTGTCACGCCGCGCAAAAGGGTTGCTCTTGGGCTCCCGAATCCGTAGCGATGAGTCTCACCAGATTCTTCTTCCCAATCAGCTTGCGGCGCCCCTGTTTACTGCCAACATGCTGAGCTCTGTCGCGTACGTCCCCCAGTTTGTTCTCATGGTGTTGGCAGTTGCGGGTGCTTCCGCCATTACGTGGGGTCTCGGTGTTGGACTGGCCATGGCGCTCCTCCTGCTCCTCGTAGTGGGCGCACAGCAGACCATTATGCGCATCTACCCAGGTGGGGGTGGCGACTACCAGGTCGTCAAACGCAATTTGGGGTACCGCACCGCTGCTAGCGTTGCAGCTGGGTTTATGGTCGATTACGCCCTCACCGTGGCGTTGTGTTTGAGCATGATGGTGCATATGTTTGCCGGTATCGCACCGGACGTTATGCGCTACACCCCCCTCATTGCGGTAGGCATTCTGGTTATTCTCCTGTGGGTCAGCATGCGGGGTTATGCCAATTCCGCCTGGGCAACGCTTCTACCTACCGGCTTCTTTATTCTCGTACTCATTGTTCTGTTGGTGGGTGGAGCTGTCCGAGCAGCCATGGGCAACTCCATTGTGGCGGTGTCTGCCACCTACGGTCTGACCCCCTCGGCACGTTTTGCAGATGGGGTTACTCACGCGCCTGCCGAAGCGGTGCTGATGTTGTTAGCGGGCGGGATTGCGATTGGTGCCACAGCGCTTTCCGGTGTTGAAAGCGTTAACAATGGCATGGAGATTCTCAACAAGCCGCAGAACCGAAATGCCTCACGAATTCTGGCTCTCTCTGCTGCAGTCACCTTTGGACTCATGGTGGGAGTGGTGGTGCTTGCATGGGCCAGCCGAGTCGCCTTCGTCAGTGACCCACTTCGTCAGCTTCCTGGCTCACCTGCCGGTTACGTGCAACAACCTCTGCTTGTCCAGCTCGCTTCCGCAGTGTTCCCCGACTATCCCTTCATGGAATGGGTAGTTATGGTGGCCTCGGCTCTGGTTCTCATGGTGGCGGCCATTGCGGTATTCATCAGTTTTCCCTCACTGACAATGCACGTCGCAAAGGATGGTTTCTTACCACAGTTCCTTTCCGCACGAGGCCGTCGTCTAACACACAATGGTGGTATTTTCTCTCTCGCTATTCTGGTGGTGTTGGCGCTTGTGCTCACTGATGGGCAACCGCGACGCCTGCTTGAGCTCTACGCACTGGGGTCTCTGTGGGCCTTTCTTATCGCCCAGATTGCGATGGTGAAACATTGGATGCGTCACCTGCGTGCGGCACGTACTCCACTCAAAATTGCGCGTGCTCGAAGTGGTATGGCACTCGCAATTTTTACTGCTCTTCTGCTTGCGACGGTCCTCCTTCTTTCGGTGATCTTTAAATTTACCCGTGGTGGGTGGGCGTCGATCCTCACTGTCGTCATCATCACCTTCGTCCTCCTCTCTTTCGGTCGACACTACGCAAAAGTAAAGAAGCGTCTCGCTGATGCACGTTGGCAGGGGATGGCGCCGTCTCGGACCCACGCACTCGTCATCGTTTTTGGCCTGCACCTTCCCACTCGTCGAGCTTTGGCCTACGCGCGTGCGGCCCGGCCAGATGCGGTGGAAGCAATCACCGTCAATATCGATGATGTCAAGACCAGAAAGCTCGTCGAAGCGTGGACGAAGTCCGAAATGGACATACCTCTGAAAGTTTTAGAGGCCCCTTATCGGACAATTCTCGGCCCAGTAGTTCGCTATATTCGTCGTATCCGGGCACACAACCCTCGCGATGTGGTGAACGTCTATATTCCACAGTTGGTGGTGAAACACTGGTGGGAGTCCATTGCCCATAACGAAGTAACGAACCTTATGTTGAAGAAGTTGGTGCGTGAGCCGGGGGTGTCTGTTACCGTCGTGCCGTTCCTCCTCGACGAGAATCAATTCGATATGGAGGAGGTAGGCGCCGCTGCCGATGCTAGCGAGGACGTCATTGTAGTCACCCCAGAAACCCCCGAAGGAGATGAAGGTGAGCGCTAGACAGCAAGACGGTTCAGTTGTCTCTGCGCCTAGGGATGGTTCACGCATCCGTGTAACGTGTGCAGGCCCTGCGCACGGTGGGGAAATGGTAGCCCGGTATGATGGGCGAGTCATTTTTGTCTCTGGTGCCCTCCCCGGTGAAGATGTCACCATTGAGATCACAGAGAACAAAAAATCCTTTTCGCGCGGACACGTCATCGATATCCATGCTGCTCATCCGAAACGCGGCGAACATGTGTGCCCTGCGGCTGCTGCGGGTGCAGGTTGCTGTAGCTGGGATTCTGCAGCGGTGAGTCTCCAACGAGAGATGAAAGCACAAATTGTCGAGGACCTCCTCCACCGCCTGGGTGCGGTACAGGACATCCCGTGGAGGGGAAAAGTGAGTGCGCTGTCGGATAATGACACACTCACTGCTACGCAATGGCGAGTACGACAACGGTTGAGCATTACCAGCGGCGGAGACGTTGGTGTACGCGCAGCGCATTCACATGAGGTCATCCCGCAACACTGTTCACAGGTGGTACCACTCTTATTTGGATCTCCCGATCAATGGGGAATTGCGGATGACGTAGCTGCACTGGCGGGGACAAACTCGGAACTTGTGCTGGCCGCAGATTCGTATGGAGAGCGACATATTATTGCTCTAACGCATAACGAAGATCGGCACCGGGCGTCTCGTCGGGCACGCGTAACATCTCGACGTGCGCGGATACAGCAGGTACACCATCGACAGGTGTTGGGAGGATCGGGAATTGCCCGTGAACGCGTTCTCGGGAGAGAGTGGTATCTTCCCGCTGAGTCTTTCTGGCAAGCACACCACGATGCTGCCACGACGTACGCCACACTGGTTCGCGACTGTGCGGACCTTGATACTGGCGAGGTTGCGTGGGATCTCTATGGTGGATGTGGAGTATTTGCTCATGCATTATCTCTCGCCACACCCTATCCGGGTCCGATTGTGTCGGTGGACGTTGCTGGGCCCGCTGTGGCAGCGGGGAAAGCTGCTTTCTGTTCTGATGGACCCGATGTTTCGATAGTAGAGAGCGCTGTTGGACGATGGTTGCAGGGGAACATTGCTCCTCAGTACCAGGCGCCCGCTACCGTGGTGCTCGATCCTCCCCGCGCGGGGGCAGGACGCGACGTCATTTCTGCTATAGCAGTGCATGCGCCACGCACAGTCCTCCATTTTGGCTGCGATGCAGCAGCCTTTGCACGTGACATCAAACTCTGGAAAGACAACGGTTACACCTTAGCTGCGCTGCAGATTTTCGACGGATTCCCGAATACCCCGCACATGGAGTGTTTCGCCCTGTTGAGGCGTCTACTCTAGACTGTATGAGTCCCACCCGGGCGAGCTCATCCGAAGGAGGTGCCACCTGTGTCTATTCTGGAACACATCAATGAACCTGATGACCTTACTGAGTTAAGTTATCTCGAGATGAAGGAATTAGCGGCAGAGATCCGCCAATTCCTCATCAATAACGTTTCGCATACCGGTGGTCACCTGGGCCCTAATCTCGGTGTGGTCGAATTGACGCTAGCAGTCCACCGCGTTTTTAAGTCTCCACAAGATGCCATCATCTTTGACACAGGACACCAAAGCTACGTTCACAAGATGCTCACTGGGCGACGCGAATACTTTGATACATTGCGGCAGGCAGGTGGCCTTTCCGGGTACCCGAGCCGCTCTGAGAGCCGACATGACTGGGTGGAATCGTCCCATGCCTCAGCCTCACTGTCGTACGCCGATGGGCTGGCAAAAGCCTTCGCCATAGACGGCATAACCCGTCGCAATATCGTTGTGGTGGTCGGAGACGGGGCACTCACGGGCGGTATGACATGGGAAGCGCTCAACAATATCGCTGAGCACAAGTACACGTCACTCACCATCGTGGTTAATGACAATGGTCGCTCCTATGCGCCGACCATCGGTGGCCTTGCCGAGCGCCTCACTCGTCTGCGGACTGAAAACGCATACGAGTGGGCCATGGACCAAACGAAGAAGGAACTGCAAAAGCGTGGAAAGTTGGGGCAGTTCATCTACTCGTTGCTACATGGTTTTAAGACCGGCATCAAAGACACTGTCGTCCCCGAGCCGCTCTATAGTGATTTAGGACTCAAGTACATCGGCCCTGTTGATGGTCACGATCAGCGGTCCATGGAAATGGCCCTTGAACGTGCTCGAGATTTTGACGGCCCGGTCATTGTCCATGCGGTGACGCGTAAGGGCGAAGGCTACGCATTTGCCGAACACGACATGCGGGATCACATGCACACCACGGATGCAATCGATCCTGTGACAGGAGTCTGCCTGGTTCCCCGCAAACCCGGGTGGACAGCGGTTTTTGCACGTGAAATGCTTCGCATCGGAGCTGAGCATCCCGAGGTCGT
>OKDF01000446.1_pt1 | contig 12974 bp, 6 predicted proteins | sample 1613721 | NCBI WGS metagenome assembly OKDF01 (sample SAMN04436873, study PRJEB24849) | human gut metagenome | biome: human gut; feature: NICU; material: stool | host: Homo sapiens | place: USA: Saint Louis, MO | collected 2011-09-21
TTCATTTGAGCCTTTTTTCTTTGGCTCGTTTTTTCATAGGTCATTTGACACTATCGTATGATACTATTTTATTGTTATTTCTTTATATTACCAGATATTGGTGTGATTTGTCATCTGATAGTTTTGTGACGATGTCTGCATTGTTTCCATATTTTCTATTTTTCATCATTCTACACATCTATAAACTTCAACACTTTTACCATCAGCCACTTTTTTACATTCTTAAATAAAAAAACCGCAACCCCTGATTTCTCAAGGATTGCGGAATATAATCCAAAACCTGTTAAACAATAGAATGCACACTTCGTGAGCATTCTATTGTCATGAATTATAAATTACTCAATGATTGTAGCAACACGTCCAGATCCTACTGTTCTACCACCTTCACGGATAGCGAATGTAAGACCCTGCTCCATAGCTACTGGGTGAATTAATTCGATAGTCATTTCGATGTTATCACCTGGCATACACATTTCAACACCATCTGGTAAATCGCAAACACCTGTAACGTCTGTTGTTCTGAAGTAGAACTGTGGACGATAGTTGTTGAAGAATGGAGTATGACGTCCACCTTCATCTTTTGTTAATACGTAAACCTGAGCTGTGAATTTTCTGTGGCATGTTACAGTACCTGGTTTAGCAAGAACCTGTCCACGAACGATCTGGTCACGGTTAACACCACGAAGTAATGCACCGATGTTATCACCAGCCATAGCCTCGTCTAACTGTTTACGGAACATCTCGATACCAGTTACAACTGTAGACTGAACATCTTCTTTAACACCTAAGATCTCAAGTGGATCATTTAAGTGAAGTGTTCCTCTCTCTACTCTACCTGTAGCAACTGTACCACGACCTGTGATTGTGAATACGTCCTCTACCGGCATTAAGAATGGTTTATCTGTATCACGCTGTGGATCTGGAATATAAGAATCAACTGTATCCATTAATTCCATGATCTTGTCTCCCCAAGGTCCCATTGGATCTTCAAGAGCTTTTAAAGCAGATCCCTGGATGATTGGGCAGTCATTGAATCCGTACTCTTCGAGCTGTTCTGTGATTTCCATCTCAACTAACTCTAATAATTCTGGATCGTCAACCATATCACATTTGTTCATGAATACTACGATGTAAGGTACACCTACCTGACGGGATAATAAGATGTGCTCTTTTGTCTGAGCCATAACACCGTCAGTAGCAGCTACTACAAGGATAGCTCCATCCATCTGAGCAGCACCAGTGATCATGTTCTTAACGTAGTCAGCATGTCCAGGACAGTCAACGTGTGCGTAATGTCTCTTCTCTGTCTCGTACTCAACGTGAGCAGTAGAAATTGTGATACCACGTTCTCTTTCTTCTGGAGCTTTATCGATGTTAGCGAAATCTACAGCTGCGTTACCAGCTACTCTTTCAGATAAAACTTTTGTGATAGCTGCTGTTAAAGTTGTTTTACCATGATCTACGTGACCAATGGTACCGATATTACAATGTGGTTTTGTTCTTTCAAACTTAGCTTTTGCCATTTTGAATATCCTCCTTAAATTGATGCCATATTGGCTATAGTTGTTATATTTAATAACTCGGCTATCTATGATTATATAAAATAATCTTAGCTTTTTCAAGTTATTTTTATCACAGAATCCCTTATTTTAAGGGATTTCTGTGATTTAATATTGTTTTTAGATTCTGTCACACAGAAATAACTGAAATCAGTTATAAGCCATGCTTTTTTTCAGAATTTATTTGGATTTATCTGCAAGAACTTTTTCCTGAACAGATTTTGGTACTGGCTCATATTTCTCAAAGAACATAGAGTAGTTACCACGTCCCTGTGTCTTAGAACGTAAGTCTGTAGAGTAACCGAACATCTCAGCAAGTGGTACATATGCTTTAACCATTTTACCACCACCGATATCGTCCATACCCTCGATACGTCCACGACGGGAGTTGATATCACCGATTACATCACCCATGTATTCTTCAGGCATTGTAACTTCTACCTTCATGATAGGCTCAAGCAATACTGGTGAAGCTTTTGCCATAGCCTCTTTGAATGCCATAGATCCAGCGATGTGGAATGCCATTTCAGAAGAGTCGACCTCATGGTAAGATCCATCGTATACGTTAGCGTGAACACCAAGAACTGGGAATCCGCCAAGAATACCTGCCTGAGCAGCTTCTTCGATACCTTCACCAACTGCTGGGATGTATTCCTTAGGAATAGCACCACCGACAACGGTAGATTCGAATTTGAATGTCTCTTCGCCGTTTGGATCCATCGGCTCAAATTTAACTTTACAGTGTCCGTACTGACCACGTCCACCGGACTGTTTTGCATATTTGTACTCAACATCTACAGGTTTTGTAAATGTCTCTTTGTAAGCTACCTGTGGAGCACCTACGTTAGCTTCTACTTTGAATTCACGAAGCAGACGGTCAACGATGATTTCCAAATGTAACTCACCCATACCAGCAATGATTGTCTGACCAGTTTCCTGATCTGTGTGAGCACGGAATGTAGGATCTTCTTCTGCAAGTTTTGCAAGAGCCTCACCCATTTTACCCTGTCCAGCTTTTGTCTTAGGCTCGATAGCGAGCTCGATAACTGGTTCTGGGAATTCCATGGACTCTAAGATTACCGGATGCTGTTCATCACAGATTGTATCACCAGTTGTTGTAAATTTGAAACCTACAGCAGCTGCGATATCTCCGGAGTAAACTTTATCTAATTCCGCACGTTTGTTGGCATGCATCTGTAAGATACGTCCAACACGTTCTTTTTTATCTTTTGTAGCATTTAATACATAAGAACCGGAGTTCATTGTACCAGAGTAAACTCTGAAGAATGCAAGCTTACCAACGAATGGGTCAGCCATGATCTTGAATGCTAATGCAGCGAAAGGTTCTTCATCAGAAGAATGTCTCTCTACTTCATTACCATCTAAGTCAACACCTTTGATAGCTGGGATATCTGTTGGAGCTGGCATGTACTCGATAACTGCATCGATTAACTTCTGTACACCTTTGTTTCTGTAAGCAGAACCGCAGCAAACAGGTACAGCAGTACATTCACATGTAGCTTTTCTTAATACTTTCTTCATCTCCTCAACAGATGGTTCCTCACCCTCAAGGTACATCATCATTAAGTCATCATCTAACTCGCAGACTTTCTCTACTAATTCTGCATGATAAAGTTCAGCTTCATCAGCCATATCACCTAAATCATCTGTTACAGTGATATCGTCACCTTTATCATCATTGTAGATATAAGCCTTCATCTCGAATAAGTCGATAATTCCTTTGAAATCGTCCTCTTTACCGATTGGCAACTGAAGACAGATAGCATTTTTTCCTAATCTTGTACGAATCTGATCAACAGCTCCGTAGAAGTTAGCACCTAAGATGTCCATCTTGTTAATGAAAGCCATTCTAGGTACGTTGTAGGTATCAGCCTGACGCCATACGTTTTCTGACTGTGGTTCAACACCACCCTTTGCACAGAATACGCCGACAGCACCATCAAGTACACGAAGGGAACGCTCTACCTCTACAGTAAAGTCTACGTGTCCAGGAGTATCAATGATGTTGATACGATGCTCTAAAGCACCTTTCTTTGGTTTTGTGAACTCTTCCAAAGTCCAGTGGCATGTAGTAGCGGCTGATGTAATTGTGATACCTCTTTCCTGCTCCTGTTCCATCCAGTCCATGGTAGCAGTACCTTCATGAGTATCACCAATCTTATAGTTAACACCGGTATAGTAAAGAATACGCTCTGTTAATGTTGTTTTACCAGCATCAATATGAGCCATAATACCAATGTTTCTGGTTCTCTCTAATGGATATTCTCTTCCAGCCAAGGTTTTTCCTCCTTAATTTACTACGCCGATATGCGCAGAACATTTTTATAATACTTGAGAGCAAAGTTGCTTTGCTCCCGGTATCTATTCATATGGCAAATGATATTAGAAGCGGTAATGAGCGAATGCTTTGTTTGCTTCTGCCATTTTGTGCATATCTTCTTTTCTCTTAACAGATGCACCTGTGTTGTTAGCTGCATCCATGATTTCATTTGCAAGTCTTTCTTCCATGGTCTTCTCACCTCTGTTACGTGAGAAAGTTGTTAACCAACGAAGTCCTAAAGCCTGACGACGGTCTGGTCTAACTTCGATTGGTACCTGGTATGTTGCACCACCAATACGTCTAGCCTTTACTTCAAGAACAGGCATAACGTTATTCATGGCTTCTTCAAATACCTCAAGAGCAGGTCTTTCTGTTTTCTCTTCTACTCTTGCGAAAGCTCCATATACAATTTTCTGTGCTACACCTTTCTTACCATCTAACATAATGTTGTTGACAAGCTTTGTAACGACTTTGTTATTGTAAATTGGATCTGCTAATACGTCTCTTTTCTGAGTATGTCCTTTACGTGGCACGGTTCTTCCCTCCTTAATCATAATTTACTATACAGGTCTTCCCTGCATTTACTGTGTCCGGTTTCCCGGCTCTGCAACATTTGCAATGAAAGTTCAATGCAACATGTTGTCAGTGAACTTCATTTCGATTAATTCAACGGTACTCACATGTGTAAAATGGGCAAGCCCATCTCGGAACAAAATCTTGTTCCCCCTTAGTGTTCGTGCGGAAATATATCTCTAGTGAAACAATTCCAACACTAAACCTTTTAGTTCTGTTTGTGATACTATTGGTTTTACTTCATTCTGTAATCAAAAATTACTTAGAAGCCTTTGGTCTCTTAGCGCCGTATTTAGAACGAGCCTGTTTTCTGTTAGCAACACCTGCTGTATCAAGTGTACCACGGATGATGTGATATCTTGTACCTGGTAAGTCCTTAACACGTCCACCACGGATCATAACAACGCTATGCTCCTGTAAGTTGTGTCCTTCACCTGGAATGTAGCTTGTTACTTCGATTCCGTTAGAGAGACGTACTCTGGCGATCTTTCTAAGAGCTGAGTTAGGTTTTTTAGGAGTAGCTGTCTTAACAGCTGTACAAACACCTCTCTTCTGTGGAGAAGGAGCATCTGTAGGTCTCTTCTGTAAAGAGTTGTAACCCTTCTGAAGTGCAGGTGCTGTAGACTTCTTAACAGATGTCTGACGTCCTTTTCTTACTAACTGGTTAAATGTTGGCATTATTTTCACCTCCTGTTAATATTATGTGAACAAAAAAGTTCAAACTGCATGCCTTTTTGTGCACGCTAAATTATTATATAGGTGTCCATCCCAGATGTCAAGCACTTTTACATAGATTTTTCTTACGCCTTTAAAGCATTTCCAATATCTGGCTTTTTTATACCAGATATTATGATTACGAAAAAAGAGGAACAGATTTTCATCCATTCCTCTCTTATTTCAATATTTTATTCTTCTACTGGTGCAAATTCTTCATCTGCAAAAGAATCGTCATCAAAATCAATCTCGTCATTTTCATTGACGTCAGAATCAAGTTTGATATTGCGGTATCTCTTCATACCTGTACCAGCCGGGATCAGTTTACCAATGATTACGTTTTCTTTCATACCGATCAGTGGATCAACTTTTCCTTTGATAGCTGCTTCTGTCAGAACTTTTGTTGTCTCCTGGAAGGAAGCTGCGGATAAGAAGGAGTTTGTAGCTAAGGAAGCTTTGGTAATACCGAGTAATACCTGTTTTCCTTCTGCCATTTCTTTTCCTTCGTTTTCAAGCATTTCATTTGTATCCTCAAAATCAAGAGTATCTACTAATGTTCCCGGAAGCATATCAGAATCACCGTTTGTCTCAACGCGGACTTTCTGCAACATCTGACGTACGATCAACTCAATATGTTTGTCGTTGATCTCAACACCCTGTAAACGGTATACACGCTGAACCTCGCGGAGCATGTAATCCTGAACAGCACGGACACCTTTGATCTTTAAGATGTCATGTGGATTTACAGAACCTTCGGTCAGCTCGTCACCAGCTTCAAGCACTGCGCCGTCCATTACTTTGATTCTGGAACCGTAAGGGATTAAGTATGCCTTAGATTCACCAGTCTCATTGTTTGTAACGATGATCTCACGTTTCTTCTTAGTATCTTTGATGTTAGCTACGCCACCAAATTCTGTGATAATGGCAAGTCCCTTCGGTTTTCTTGCCTCGAAAATTTCTTCGACACGAGGAAGACCCTGTGTGATATCGGTACCGGCAACACCACCTGTATGGAAAGTACGCATGGTAAGCTGTGTACCAGGCTCACCAATGGACTGTGCTGCGATGATACCAACAGCCTCACCAACCTGAACTGCCTGACCGGTAGCCATGTTTGCTCCATAACATTTTGCACATACACCCATATGGGAGCGGCAGGATAATACGGTACGGATCTTCACTTTCTCGATTGGATTGCCATTCTCATCAACACCACGGCTCATAACTTCTGCTGCACGTTTTGGTGTGATCATATGGTTTGCCTTTACAATGACATTGCCATCTTTATCACAAATTGTATTGCAGGAGAAACGACCTGTAATACGTTCCTGAAGACTTTCTATCTCTTCTTTTCCATCCATGAATGCAGTTACCCACATACCAGGGATTTCTCTGTTCTTGCCTTCACAGCAGTCAGATTCACGGACGATCATATGCTGTGATACGTCTACAAGACGTCTCGTAAGGTATCCGGAATCGGCTGTACGAAGCGCTGTATCGGACATACCTTTTCGTGCTCCATGCGCAGACATGAAGTACTCCAATACATCAAGACCATCACGGAAGTTGGATTTGATAGGCAACTCGATTGTTCTACCGGTTGTATCAGCCATCAAACCACGCATACCTGCAAGCTGTTTGATCTGTTTATCAGAACCACGGGCTCCGGAATCCGCCATCATGAAGATGTTGTTGTATTTATCAAGACCTTCCAGAAGCACTTTTGTAAGCTCATCATCGGTCTCTTTCCATGTCTCAACAACTTCTTTGTAACGTTCTTCCTCTGTGATAAGACCACGTTTGTACTGTTTTGTAATTCTGTCTACTGTATCCTGAGCTGCTTTGATCATTGCAGGTTTCTCTGGTGGAACCGTCATATCGGAAATGGATACGGTCATCGCTGCTCTTGTGGAATATTTGTAACCCATAGCTTTTACAGCATCCAGAACTTCTGCTGTCTTGGTAGCACCATGGATATTGATTACTTTTTCAAGAATCTGTTTGTTCTGTTTCTTGGCAACAAGGAAATCTACTTCCAGTTTTAATTCATTGCCAGGAATGCTTCTGTCAACAAATCCTAAATCCTGAGGAATGATCTCATTGAAAATGAAACGTCCTAATGTGGACTCAACAACTCCTGTGATTTCTTTTCCATCCGGCATTGTCTTTGTCATACGGACTTTGATTCTGGAGTGAAGTGTTACTGCTCCGTTCTCGTATGCAAGGATTGCTTCGTTGACACTCTTGAAGATCTTGCCCTCTCCCTTAGCTCCCGGTCTCTCCTGTGTTAAATAGTAGATACCAAGGACCATATCCTGTGAAGGAACTGCTACAAGACCACCGTCAGATGGTTTTAACAGGTTGTTCGGTGAGAGAAGCATAAATCTACACTCAGCCTGAGCCTCTACAGATAATGGAAGATGTACAGCCATCTGGTCACCATCGAAGTCGGCGTTGAACGCGGTACATACCAATGGATGTAACTTGATTGCTTTACCTTCTACTAAGATTGGCTCGAATGCCTGAATACCTAATCTATGCAGTGTAGGAGCACGGTTTAACATAACCGGATGCTCTTTGATAACGTCTTCTAAGACATCCCAAACTTCTGTCTGGAGTCTCTCAACCATTTTCTTAGCACTCTTGATGTTGTGTGCAGATCCGTTGGCAACAAGTTCTTTCATAACGAAAGGTTTGAATAATTCAATTGCCATCTCTTTTGGAAGACCACACTGATAAATCTTTAATTTTGGCTCAACACAGATAACGGAACGTCCTGAATAGTCAACACGTTTACCAAGTAAGTTCTGTCTGAAACGACCGGATTTACCTTTTAACATATCGGATAAGGATTTTAATGCTCTGTTTCCTGGTCCTGTAACCGGACGTCCACGGCGACCGTTATCGATCAGGGCATCAACAGCTTCCTGTAACATACGTTTCTCGTTACGAACGATGATATCAGGAGCTCCTAACTCAAGAAGTCTTCTCAAACGGTTATTTCTGTTGATAATTCTTCTATATAAATCATTCAAATCAGAAGTAGCAAAACGTCCACCATCCAACTGAACCATTGGACGAAGATCTGGTGGGATAACCGGTACAACGGTCATGATCATCCATTCTGGTTTGTTTCCAGATTCACGGAATGCTTCTACAACTTCCAGTCTCTTAATGATTCTGGCACGTTTCTGACCAGTTGCATCTTCTAACTCTGCTTTTAATTCAGCAGAATCTTTTTCCAGATCAATCGCCTGTAATAATTCCTGAATTGCCTCAGCACCCATTCCTACACGGAATGCATTGCCGTACTGTTCTCTTGCATCCTGGTATTCTCCTTCGGAAAGTACCTGTTTGTACTGTAATGCAGTATTGCCTGCATCCAATACGATGTAAGAAGCAAAGTATAAAACTTTCTCCAATGTTCTTGGAGATAAGTCAAGGATCAATCCCATACGGGATGGAATTCCTTTGAAGTACCAGATATGGGATACAGGTGCAGCAAGCTCGATGTGTCCCATACGCTCTCTACGAACGCTGGATTTTGTGATCTCAACGCCACAACGGTCGCAGACAACGCCCTTGTAACGAATTTTCTTATATTTACCGCAATGACATTCCCAGTCTTTGCTAGGTCCAAAAATCTTCTCACAGAAAAGACCATCTTTTTCCGGTTTCAATGTTCTATAGTTGATTGTTTCCGGTTTTTTAACTTCACCGCGGGACCATTCTCTGATCTTTTCCGGGGATGCTAAACCAATACGGATGGCATCAAATGAAACAGACTGGTTAATTGCCTCTTTATTTGTTGTTTCTGGCATCTATGACACTCCCTTTCTCTACTTTACAGAATCGACTCTCTTTATCGGTCTGTGCGGATGCACAGACCTTAAATGCTTATTGATTATTTACTCTTCGAAATTGTCTTCCGGCATATCATCGTAAAAATCAGAGTCATCATCTGCATCGGTGTCTTCCTCTTCTTCTACGTCAACAAGTTCTTCGTTTTCAGAATCAAATTCTTTCTTTGTGAATCCCATCTTGGAGAATGATTCACTGTCTTCAAAAGCGAAATCTTTATCGCCTGAAATAATGGAGTTCAGGTCGGTGTTACCGTACTCACTTGTTTCCATTAATTCAACTTCATTTCCTTCGTCATCTAATACTGTGACATCAAGTCCTAAGGACTGTAACTCTTTCAGTAATACCTTGAATGATTCTGGAATTCCCGGTTCAGGAATATTATCACCTTTGATAATTGCCTCATAAGTCTTAACACGTCCTACAACGTCATCAGACTTCACTGTAAGGATTTCCTGTAAGGTATATGCTGCACCGTAAGCTTCCAGTGCCCAAACCTCCATCTCACCGAAACGCTGTCCACCGAACTGCGCTTTACCACCAAGTGGCTGCTGGGTAACTAAGGAGTAAGGACCAGTAGAACGTGCATGGATCTTATCATCTACCAGGTGGTGCAGTTTCAGGTAATGCATGTGTCCGATTGTTACAGGTGAATCAAATGGTTCTCCGGTACGTCCATCACGCAGCTGAACTTTTCCATCACGGGAAATTGGAACACCTTTCCACAGTGCTCTGTGGTCTCTGTTGTCCCATAAGTACTTCATAACTTCTTCGCCAAGTACATCTTTGTATTTTGCTTCAAAATCTTCCCATTCGAAGTTTACATAATCATTAGCCAATTCCAGTGTATCCTGGATATCAATTTCCTTTGCACCATCAAATACTGGTGTTGCAATATTGAATCCCAATGCTTTTGCAGCAAGACTCAGGTGAATCTCAAGGACCTGACCGATATTCATACGGGAAGGTACACCTAATGGATTCAATACGATATCAAGAGGACGGCCATTTGGAAGGAATGGCATATCTTCTACAGGTAATACACGGGAAACGACACCCTTGTTACCATGACGGCCGGCCATCTTATCACCGACAGAGATTTTTCTCTTCTGTGCAATGTAAATGCGGACTGCCTGGTTTACTCCTGGAGATAACTCATCTCCATTTTCTCTTGTAAATACTTTGGCTTCCACAACGATACCATATTCGCCGTGAGGAACTTTTAAGGAAGTATCACGTACTTCTCTTGCCTTCTCACCAAAAATTGCACGGAGAAGTCTCTCTTCTGCTGTCAGTTCTGTCTCTCCCTTAGGAGTAACTTTTCCGACTAAGATATCACCGGCACGAACCTCTGCACCGATACGGATAATACCTCTTTCATCAAGGTCTTTTAATGCATCATCACCGACACCTGGAACGTCACGAGTAATCTCCTCCGGTCCTAATTTGGTGTCACGTGCTTCTGCTTCATATTCTTCAATATGGATGGATGTATAAACATCATCCTGTACAAGTCTCTCACTTAAAAGAACAGCATCCTCATAGTTATAACCTTCCCAGGTCATAAATCCAATCAATGGGTTCTTACCAAGTCCAAGTTCTCCGTTAGAAGTAGATGGTCCGTCTGCGATAACCTCACCAACCTCTACATGGTCACCCTTGAATACGATTGGTCTCTGATTGTAGCAGTTTGACTGGTTACTTCTTGAAAACTTTGTAAGTTTGTATACATCTCTTGTTCCATCATCATTTTTTACAATGATCTGATTGGACTCAGAGCTTTCAATTGTACCTGCTTTTTTTGCAACAACGCAGACACCTGAGTCAACGGCCGCTTTTGTCTCCATACCTGTACCAACAACAGGAGCTTCTGTTGTAAGAAGAGGTACTGCCTGACGCTGCATGTTTGATCCCATCAGCGCACGGTTCGCATCATCGTTCTGTAAGAACGGAATTAATGCAGTCGCAACAGAGAATACCATCTTAGGAGATACGTCCATGTAATCAAACATGGTCTTCTCATATTCCTGTGTCTCATCCAGATAACGACCAGATACAGAATTACGAACAAAATGTCCCTCTGCATCAAGCGCCTCGTTCGCCTGTGCTACATGGTAATTATCCTCTTCATCCGCTGTCATGTAGACTACTTCATCCGTGACACGAGGATTCTTTGGATCTGATTTATCAATCTTACGGTATGGAGCTTCAATGAAACCATACTCATTAATACGCGCATAACTTGCCAGTGAGTTGATCAGACCGATGTTAGGACCTTCAGGCGTCTCAATTGGACACATACGTCCATAGTGAGAATAATGAACGTCTCGAACCTCGAATCCGGCACGGTCTCTGGACAAACCACCAGGTCCCAATGCAGATAAACGTCTCTTGTGAGTCAGCTCACCAAGAGGGTTGTTCTGATCCATGAACTGAGACAGCTGGGAAGAACCGAAGAACTCTTTCACTGCTGCAGTTACCGGTTTGATGTTAATTAAACTCTGTGGAGAAATACCATCCAGGTCAAGTGTCGTCATTCTTTCACGGACAACTCTCTCTAATCTGGAAAGTCCGATTCTGTACTGGTTCTGTAATAATTCGCCAACCGCACGGATACGTCTGTTACCCAAATGGTCGATATCATCATCATGACCAATACCATACTCTAAATGCATATTGTAATTGATGGATGCGAAGATATCATCTTTTGTAATATGCTTTGGAATCAGATCATGTACATTTTTCTTAATTGTTTCTTTTAAATCTTCCACATCCGGATTTTCTTCCATTAACTGTGCAAGAATTGGGTAGTAAACTAATTCTGTAATGCCAAGTTCCTTTGGATCGCAGTCAACGTAATGTCTTAAATCTACCATCATAGAAGAAAGAACTTTTACGTTTCTTGTCTCAGTCTGAATCCATACATATGGAACTGCTGCATTCTGGATATCATCAGCTAAAGAACGGGTTACTTCTGTACCTGCTTCTGCGATGATCTCACCAGTTGTCACATCAACAACATCTTCTGCCAGAACATGTCCGTTGATACGGTTCTTTAATGCTAACTTCTTATTGAACTTATAACGTCCTACCTTTGCAAGATCATATCTTCTTGGGTCAAAGAACATAGCATTAATAAGGCTCTCCGCACTTTCTACTGAAAGCGGCTCGCCTGGTCTGATTTTCTTATATAATTCAAGAAGTCCTTCTTCGTAATTTGTAGCAACATCCTTGCCAAAACTTGCAACGATCTTAGGTTCCTCACCAAATAAATCGATGATTTCCTGATTGCTTCCAACACCAAGCGCACGGATCAATACTGTGATCGGCACTTTTCTGGTTCTATCTACACGAACGTAAAATACGTCATTGGAGTCTGTTTCATACTCTAACCAAGCTCCACGGTTTGGAATTACAGTACAAGAATACAATTGTTTACCCACTTTATCGTGAGCGATACCATAATAGATACCAGGGGAACGAACCAACTGGCTGACGATTACTCGCTCTGCACCATTGATTACGAAAGTTCCAGTTTCAGTCATCAAAGGAAGGTCGCCCATGAAAATTTCATGCTCGTTGATTTCATCAGTTTCTTTGTTGTGAAGTCTTACCTTTACCTTTAAAGGTGCTGCATATGTTGCGTCTCTTTCTTTGCACTCAGGGATTGTGTACTTTACATCATCTTCGCATAATGTAAAATCCACAAATTCCAGACTCAGATGACCGCTGTAATCTGCAATCGGAGAGATATCGTCGAAAACTTCTTTTAAGCCTTCGTCCAAAAACCACTTATAGGAGTCTTTCTGAACTTCTATAAGGTTTGGCATTTCCAATACCTCTTTCTGTCTTGAGTAACTCATACGCATGCCTTTTCCGGCTTTCACCGGACGTATTCTGTTTTTCTCCATTGACGTTTCACCTCT
>OKDF01000452.1_pt1 | contig 12805 bp, 10 predicted proteins | sample 1613721 | NCBI WGS metagenome assembly OKDF01 (sample SAMN04436873, study PRJEB24849) | human gut metagenome | biome: human gut; feature: NICU; material: stool | host: Homo sapiens | place: USA: Saint Louis, MO | collected 2011-09-21
ACACAACCCGCTACGGGGGAGACTTACCCGAAATCTGATTTATTCAACAAAGCCGTTTGCTGTAATACACTCCGCAAATCATTAAGCATATGGCTATAACGTTCACGCCACTGTCCCGTTGGCAGCATAAACCAATCACCTTGGGCCTCTTCTACCAGAACTTTATAATAACCGGCAAAACGGGCCTCAAGAACAGTATATTCACCCTGTTGCCTGAGTTTATCGCATGCGAACTGGCGCATGGTTTCCAGCAGGCGGAAACGGGTCTCTGGTACCTGAGTACTGACCTGAATCAGGGATAAAGCCAGTAATCTTTGCAGATCGTCAACAACCTGCCAGCGATGCTTGTCTTTAATCAGCAGAAGGTCGCTTACTGATTTCACACTGAACATATCGGTATAGATCCCCAGAGAGCAAAATAATCGTTGTTCACGTGTGTTGAGCAACTGATAAGTCCACTCCAGCGCGGTCAGTATTTTCTGATGTCTGGGCTCCAGAGATCTGTGCGTATTGCTCAATAGCTGGAAACGGTCTTCCAGTCGGCTATAGATCTCTTTGACACTCATGACTGGCAGACGGGAGGCCGCAAGTTCAATCGCCAACGGCAAACCGTCAAGATGACGGCATAACTCGCCAATCAAAGACAGTTCGCTGGCTGATGGATGGTAATCATGTCGATTTGCCTGCCCGCGTTCGATAAAGAGGCGGACACTGGAAAAATTCAGTAACTCTTGGGTATCAGCCTCTTCGCTCTCAGGAACTTGTAATGGTGGTAGTAGATATTGTTGCTCGCCGGCAACCTGCAACGCTACCTGGCTGGTCAACAACAGTTTGATATGGGGAGCCAGGTGCAGGAGCAACGTAATCACTGGTTCAAGTTCATTAATTACATGTTCACAGTTATCAATCAGCAGTAAACATCGACGCCGTGCAAGCTGTTGCCGTGAATCGGCATCATTATGAATGGCAGCTAATGGAAGATGGAGCGCTTGTGAAATAACGGATAGCAAGCTGGATGCTTCGGTGATGTGAGCCAGTTCAGCCACACATATTCCATCAGGAAAATGCGTGTGTGTAAGACTGACGACTTCCCATGCCAGACGAGTCTTACCCACGCCCCCTGAGCCTGTAATCGTCACCAGACGGTATTGATCCAATAAGGCGCATAATTCCTGCACAGCTTTATCACGCCCCAGAATCGACGCTAGAAAAGGGGTAATAGCGGGCTCAGGTATTTTTGATTTAGAGAGCGGTTCAGTTGGCGATTTGTTGATATTAAAGCGATAACCACAACCAAATTCAGTAACCAGTAGATGGCGGTCATGTCCCAGTATGAGGCGTATAGCTGAAATTTGTGCCTGAAGATTATTTTCTTCGACGATTTCATTTCCCCACACTTGCGTAAGTAAAGATTCTTTACTTACGGCTTTACCTCTGGCACTCACCAGAACAACCAGAACATCAAAAGCTCTGGCAGAAATTCTTACTGGCTTACCCCGATGTAACAGAATCCTTAGCTGTGGCCAGATTTGCCAGTCAGCAAAGTGAATCTCATCAATTGATATCATAGTGTTGAGATCTTCTGTTTTGAGCATCACGAACTCTCGCTATGGAGTAAGCCATTTCTAACGAAAGCGGTTATCAGAATCAGGCTACATGTTGAATGTGTTGCATCGGAGTATCACTATTCAATACCACTTTTACCGTTAATGATTATAAAGCCAATAGTGCTATGTGGCATAGCTTTGCGATCAAACTGGTGATGAAAACTGAACTTCGACGAACGATCCACGCTGACAATAAGACGACGATTGGCATCCAACGAAGCGATCAAAGGCTAATTATTGCGATGCCGGTCAGCACCACCACTGCACCGGCAATCCGGCGTGCCAGATGATTTTCACGAAAAAGCCAGTACGAAAGAAGGGAGCCGACAATAATGGATGTTTCCCTGAGAGGAGCGACGAGTGCCAGTGGCATGCTCTGCATGGCTGTCAGTACAAGGATGTAGGCAAGGGGAGAGCATACAGCAATGATAAGGATTGGGATGATATCCACACGTACAGCAGTTGGAATGCGATTTCGTCGCCGCATCGCACCAGGGGTAAGAATCAGACTCTGTAGCAGGAGTGTGCTGGCGTAGTAGCGCACTGGATCCAGGTGCAGAGAGATTACCGAATAACCGTCCCAGAGTGTATAGCCAGCGATGGCGGTGCCTGTCGCTGCCCCCCAAAGCATTCCCTGTAGTGGTCGGCTTCCGCTCCTGAACGGATTGCCGGTGACAACGAAAATACCAGCGATAACGATAAAAGCGCCGAGTAAAGCGCCTGGTGAAATCCGTTCTCCCATGAGAAGGGTTGCAAACAGTATCGTCAGAACTGGTCCACTTCCTCGGGCAATCGGATAAACAACACCCAGTTCGGCGCGCTCGTAGCCAGCCTGCAAGATTAGAGAATAAGCGATATGAAGTGCAGACGAGATAACTGCGCCGACAGCGAGTCTCCAGTCGAGTTCCTGTTGTCCCTCAACTATCAGAATGAGGCTGAACGGGACCCACAGCAATGCTGAGGCACAGCTGTACGCCCAGACGAACACAAGAGTGTCTTCCCTCTTGTATTTTGAGGCTATATTCCATACTGCATGAGCTACCGCAGCAGTAAGAATCATTGCTACCGTGCTGAACTGCATCAGGACATATCGGGCAAATCAATACCCGCCCGTTCAGCCCGGCGACTTTGTTCTTTATCCCGCAGAGTGAGAGCAGCGACCAGCGTATCAATAACGACGAGCTGGGCCAGTCGACTCCCGGCAGCGGCCATCTGTGCCGGGAGTGGCATTCCGCCAACAACGAGCGAAACGTTGGCGAGTGTCGCCAGTGGGGTATCGTACTGGTTAGTTATTGCAATAAGCGATGCTCCTGCCGAGGATGCTGCATCAGCGATGGAGAGTGTGGATGATGTGCGCCCTGTTGAACTGACGACGATGATGACATCGCCTGGACCGAGTAGACGAGCAGCAATCATCGCTGATAAATAATCCTGGATACTGACGGTTATCACACCCGCCGTCCGCAAACGAAAGACCGCATCAGCGGCAACCGTCGCAGAGGGACCAGCACCAAATGCAAATACCTGGCGTGCGCTCTGGATTAAATCGACCGCCTCATCAAGTGCGGAGATTTCGATAGCACCGCTGAGCGCAGTCAGTGCGTCTACACCAGCACGAATTGATGTTTCCAGCACTGATGCCAGCGTCGCATCCGCTGTAAGAACTTCAGGCGGGGCAAAGAATTGGGCAGTGCCACGAGCCCGGGCAATCTCTATCTTAAGTTCAGTGAACCCGGTGAACCCGATCGCTCGTGCAGCGCGTATTACTGTCGGCGGTGATACACCAGCACGGGTGGCAACCTGTGCTGCCGTGCTTGTACCGACAAATAAAGGATCGACAAGCAGGAGATCGACAACTTTAGCCTCACTTGCAGCGAGGTCGCCGCTTCGGGCGTGAATGCTGCCAAGCCATTGCTGTAACCGCTGCTCACCCTCTGAAATTCTATTACCATTTTCTTTATTCATATGTAATATATTACATGTCCTTTGGGAAGGGCACAACCACCACGTAATTAGATTCTGTTGCAAGGAGTCCGCATTCATGAACACTGAAATCAATACAGTTGTTGCTGTTTTAGGTCCAGGTGCCATCGGCACAACAGTCGCGGCGGCGTTACACGAAGTCGGCCGCACACCATTGCTGTGTGGACGTACTCCCCGCGATAGCCTGACCTTGCAAGATGGCAACCGCTTTATCACCGTACCCGGTCCGGTACAGACGAATCCGGCACAAATCACTCGCACGGTTGATCTTATCTTTCTGGCAGTCAAGTCCACACAAATCGACGCGGCAGCAGAATGGCTCAGGGCGTTGACTGGCCCGGAGACGGTTATATGCGTGCTCCAGAATGGGGTCGAACAGTTGGACAGGCTCGCTACGTACTCTCTGCCCGGACAGATCGTTCCCGCTGTCGTGTGGTTCCCTGCGCAAGCGCAGTCCGATGGCTCGGTACGCTTGCGTGGTGAGGCGCGCCTCAGCGTGCCAGACGCGCCAGCTTCCCGTGTAGTGGCCGCAGCGCTGCAAGGCACGTGGTGCTCCGTAGATCTGGCCGCGAATTTCAGCTCCCTGGCCTGGCGCAAGCTGATGCAGAATGCGGTGGCTGGACTCATGGCACTCACGCACCGCCGCTCAGGCATGTTTGGCCGTGCTGATATCGCCAGGCTTACGCTGGCTTATCTGCAGGAATGCCTGGCCGTGGCACGTGCAGAGGGCGCTGAACTCGGAGACGAAGTGCCGCAGGAGATCCTCGATAAGTTCCGGGCGGCTCCTGCAGACATGAGCACCTCCATACTCACGGATCGAGAAGCTGGCCGACCGCTTGAATGGGATATCCGCAACGGCGTCATTGCGCGTCGCGGCCGGGTTCACAGCATTCCAACGCCGATCAGCGACATCCTGGTACCGCTTCTTGCGGCTGCGAGCGATGGCCCTGGTTGATCTTAAAGCCGATGATTGCACTCTTACTTCTCTTCTTCGTCGCTCTCGGTGCCGGAGTACTCAGCGGTGTCGTCGGCACTGGCTCGTCGTTAATCATGCTGCCCGTCCTCGTAGCCACGTACGGGCCACGGATTGCTGTGCCTGTTATGGCGATCGCCTCCCTTTTCGGCAACATCGGACGGGTGATTGTCTGGTGGCATGAGATTCGTTGGCGACCGGTGTTTGCCTATTCGTTGGCGGGAGTTCCTGCGGCTGTTCTCGGGGCGCACACGTTACTTACGATTTCTCCTGGCACAGTGGAGGTATTCCTGGCAGCTTTCTTCCTTGCGATGATCCCGCTGCGCCGTCTCATCAGACGATCGAACCTCCACTTGAATCTCTGGCACATGAGTTTGGCCGGGGCGATTGTCGGGTTTATGACCGGATTCGTGCTGTCCACCGGGCCGCTCAGCGTGCCGGTATTTACCGGGTACGGAATGAGTGGAGGCGTATTTTTGGGATCAGAGGCGGCAAGCGCAATCCTGCTCTACGCTGGCAAGCTAGCTACGTTCGGTATATCGGGCGCACTCGCGCAGCCTGTCCTCACACATGGACTTGCCATCGGCATCGCATTGTTCGTCGGTTCGATGATTGCGAAACGTCTCGTCCAGAAACTCCAGACGCATACGTTCGAGCTTCTCATTGATGCCGTTCTCGTCGCTGGGGCAGTAGGGATGATCCTTGCTCTCAAATGAAATGGCACGCCAGGGCTGACGGCGCAAGCGTGTTGTTGCTGTGTAACAGCTTTCTACAGGCAGCGACGGGTCGGGGTGGAGGGGTTGGCAAGCCATCAGAAATGAATAAAGCCGTACCAGGGTATGCTGATACAGCTTTTTGTTATTGGTCATGCAGCTTCGTTGTTTTTATCCCGCCCTGTGTTAAAAGGTGGTACGTATGCGACCCGGCATGTATCGATATAATCTGACCACCACTGCATCATCGCCTTGCGGGCTTCCAGATGCTCAGCCTTATGAATGTAAGCCAGACGCACGGTATTGCGCTCCTGGTGACTCATCTGGCGTTCCACTGCATCTTGCGACCATAAGCCAGACTCCATCAGGGCACTGCATGCCATTGCCCGAAAGCCATGTCCGCAGATGTCCTGTTTCGTGTCGAATCCCATAAGGCGCAGTGCTTTATTAACCGCGTTTTCGCACATCGGCCTGTACGGGTTATGGTCGCCGGGGAAGACCAGTTCGTAAGCCCCGGATATTTCCTTAATCCGTTTCAGAATAGCTATAGCCTGCTGTGAGAGGGGCACGATATGAGCAGTGCGCATTTTTGCACCGCGCCCTGAATAACGCACACCCACAATGGCTTCGCGTGTGGCGGGTATCGTCCAAATTCTGTTTATGAAATCAATTTCTGACCAGCGTGCAAAGCGCAGCTCACTGGAGCGAATGAACAGATGCAGCGTCAGCAGGACAGCAAGCCGGGTCAGTTCACGGCCCTGATGATATGCTTCAATGTGTTCAATCAATTCTGGCAGCCGCTCCAGCGGCAGGGCGGGATAGTGGTGTCTCATGGGGGGAGCCGTCACGCCATCAAGATTTGCTGCCGGGTTGGTGTCGATAAATCCCTGATGGACCGCATGGCGCATGATGTTACTGAGGTGCTGCCGCGTGCGGGACGCGACTTCCAGCAGGCCCTTTTCCTCAATACCTTTCAGCAGGTCAATGAAATGATGGGGTTTAAGCTCCGTGACGGACAGATGACCAATTACAGGAAAGATATGGTTGTTCATGCTGGCAAGCAGACGGTCAGCGGTGTTCTGCGACCACTTTTTATTGTTTTTATGCCATGCCAGCGCCACTGTTTTAAACACCTTCTCTGGTGTGCAGGCTCTGCGTTCAGAAGCCCTCTGCTGTGCCGGGTTGATGTTCAGCGCCAGCATCTTACGGATACCTTCGCGCTGCTGGCGGGCATCAGACAGGGAGACGGCAGGATAGGCACCCAGTGCAATGCGGGATTCTTTGCCGTTTATACGATATTTAAGATACCAGTGACGTGAGCCGCCTGGTTTGATAAGAAGGTACAGACCGTTAGAATCAGAAACTTTGAAGGGTTTTGCGGATGGTTTTAAGTTGCGGATTTTTGAGTCGTTAAGGGACATTTGGGGGTCACTCCGTCATCGAACTAACCTGACCCCAGATTTGACCACCAATTTTTCCCGATGCGGAGGGTAAAATCAAAATGCACCGGGAAGAGTTTTCACGCTAACCTCTTGAATCAATATCAGATAAGGATTCGCAAAGATGCATGCAAACAGGAAATTGGCTCCTCTGACTGGACTCGAACCAGTGACATACGGATTAACAGTCCGCCGTTCTACCGACTGAACTACAGAGGAATCGTGTGGAGTCGTATCTTAGCGGCGAAAAAACTTTTGTCAAACATCAATTCGCCTGTTCAGGTGCAACTGCCGCTTCCATCGACAATTTGTTGTCATTTCCGACAATTATTACGGAAAATACTTTGCAGGATATCCATTTCTCAATCATCATTTGAAATGTTGTTTCAACATCTCTCACTAAGGTCTCTCTTGAACGTCACCTCCGCCGTACGCCAGGCTGTCGAACGGACATCCTGGTTTAAAAAACGTCAGCGTTATCGTGTGCTGTACTGGCGCGAAATCAGCCCTCTCGCTGTGCCCATTCTGCTGGAAAATGCCTGTGTGCTGCTGATGGGGGTGTTGAGCACCTTCCTTGTCAGCTGGCTGGGAAAAGAGGCCATGGCCGGGGTGGGGCTGGCCGATAGCTTTAACATGGTCATCATGTCCTTCTTTGCCGCCATCGATTTGGGCACCACGGTGGTGGTGGCCTTTAGCCTCGGCAAGCGCGATCGGCGGCGGGCGAGGGCGGCCGCGCGCCAGTCGCTGGCCATTATGACCCTGTTTTCCATTTTGCTGGCGGGGGTGATCCATGCCTTTGGCCAGGAGATTATTGATTTTGTCGCCGGCGATGCCACCGCCCAGGTCAAGGACCTGGCGCTGACCTATCTGGAACTGACGGCGCTGAGCTACCCGGCGGCGGCGATTGCGCTGATCGGCAGCGGGGCGCTGCGCGGCGCCGGCACCACCAAAATCCCGCTGCTGATCAACGGCGGGATGAACATCCTCAATATCTTAATCAGCAGCGTGCTCATCTACGGCATCTTTTCCTGGCCGGGGCTGGGGTTTGTCGGCGCCGGGCTTGGGCTGACCATTGCCCGCTATATTGGCGCGATAGCCACGATCTGGGTGCTGATGGTGGGCCTCAATCCGGCGCTGCGGCTGTCGCTGAAGGGCTACTTCAAACCCTTTAACTTCGCCATTATCTGGGAGGTGATGGGGATCGGCATTCCGGCCAGTATCGAATCTGTCCTCTTCAATGGCGGCAAGCTGCTGACCCAGATGTTTGTCGCCGGGATGGGCACCAACGTTATCGCCGGCAACTTTATCGCCTTTTCGGTGGCCTCGCTAATTAACCTGCCGGGCAACGCCCTCGGCTCCGCCTCGACGATCATTACCGGCAAGCGGCTGGGAAAAGGGCAGATTGGTCAGGCTGAATTCCAGGCCTGGCACGTATTTTGGCTGTCGACGATCATTCTGACGCTGATCGCCTGGGGCAGCGCCCCCTTCGCCGGCTTTATCGCCTCGTTCTACACCCATGAAGAAGATGTAAAAGAAGTGGTTAAACAGCTGCTGTGGCTCAACGCCCTGTTTATGCCGATCTGGTCGCTGTCGTGGACTTTACCCTGCGCTTTTAAAGGCGCCCGTGACGTACGCTACACCATGTGGGTGTCGATGCTCGGCATGTGGGGCTGCCGGGTGGTGGCGGGCTATACCCTGGGCATCGTGCTGGGGATGGGGGTGATTGGCGTCTGGTTAGGGATGGTGCTCGACTGGGCGGTGCGCGGCGTGCTGTTTTATTTCCGCATGGTGAGCGGCCGCTGGCTGTGGAAATATCCGCGCGTGAAGGCTTCATCGGAGGAAAGCTGAGCCGTTTGCGAGGCTAATCGCCATTTTTTGCGCAAAGTGAAGAATAATTCGGCAAACGATTCATTTTATTGAAAACAGGCTTTGACAGCGCCGGGCGTCATCGATAATATGCGCCCCGTTCACACGATTCCTCTGTAGTTCAGTCGGTAGAACGGCGGACTGTTAATCCGTATGTCACTGGTTCGAGTCCAGTCAGAGGAGCCAAATTTAAGAAGCCTGCTTTCGAGCAGGCTTTTTGCTTTTCTGTCTACCGCCTTTCTTCCGTGGACAAACACCGCCGGATCGTTTGTTTCGCTTATCCGGACGCTGACGCTCCCTGGCGGGTAACGTCAGCGTTTATCTCACGATTCCCACGTCATCGACGATTAACGGAACGGCGGCTCGTTGAAGGTGCGCAGCTTACGCGAGTGCATGTGATCTCCCTCGGCGCGCAGCAGGTCAATCGCCCGGATGCCTATCTGCAGATGCTCGGAGATAGCGCCCTCGTAAAAGCGGTTAGCCTGGCCCGGTAGCTTGATTTCACCGTGCAGCGGCTTGTCCGAGACGCAGAGCAGCGTGCCGTAGGGGACGCGGAAGCGATAGCCCTGGGCGGCGATGGTCGCGCTCTCCATATCGATAGCTACCGCCCGGCTGAGATTAAAGCGCAGCGCCGAAGCGGAATAGCGCAGCTCCCAGTTACGGTCGTCGGTGGTGACCACCGTCCCGGTACGCAGCCGCTGCTTAACCTCTTCGCCGGGCATCCCGCTCACCTGCTTGGTGGCGTCGTAGAGGGCGCGCTGCACTTCGGCAATGCTGGGGATCGGAATATCTGGCGGCAGCACCGCATCCAGTACATGATCGTCACGCAGATAGGCGTGGGCCAGCACATAGTCGCCGATGGCCTGGCTTTCGCGCAGGCCGCCGCAGTGGCCGATCATTAACCAGACGTCCGGCCGCAGTACCGCGAGATGATCGCAGATGGTTTTGGCGTTGGCCGGGCCGACGCCAATGTTAATCAGGGTGATCCCTTTGCCGTCGTGGGTGATCAGATGCCAGGCCGGCATCTGGTGCTTCTTCCACGCCAGATCGGAAATGGCCTGTTCCGGCGCTTCGGTCTCGGCGGTGATCCAGATCCCGCCGGCGCAAGAGAGAGCGATATAGGGGCTGTCGGGATCGAGGATCTGGCTGCAGCCCCAGCTGACGAACTCATCCACGTAGCGGGTATAGTTGGTGAACAGCACGTAGGGCTGGAAGTGTTCCGCCGGCGTGCCGGTGTAGTGACGCAGACGCGCCAGCGAAAAATCGACGCGGCGGGCGTCAAAGTGCGACAGCGGATAGAACTCGGTGGGATGGAACAGGCCATCCGCGGTCTCATCGCCAATTTGTGACAGCTCGGTGGTAGGGAAATAGCGCGTCAGACCGGCGCTCATCGAGCGGTCGAGTGTCAGGGTGGAACCATCTATCACGTAAGGATAGGGGATCTCATGCTGCGACAGCTCGACCCTGATATGCGCGCCATAGTCCTGATACAGCAGGGTCAGCTGTTCCAGCAAATAGTTGCGGAACAGTTTCGGATTCGTAATGGTGGTGGTATAGCAACCGGCATGGGTGAAACGTCCCCAGGCGCGCGTTTTGAGGGCTTTATGATCGGCGCCGTCCCAGGAGACCGACAGCTGCGGATAGACAAAAAGACCTTCCGCGCGGGCTTCGGTATCGGGGAGCGTATTATGGTCGATATAGTCGCCGATGGCTTTGCGTAACGCCGTGACCGAGGCTTCATAGCGCGCTTCCAGCTCGGCAAGCGCTTGTTCCGGGGTCAGACTGGCGGCCTTGATATTCATGATTCGCTCCTTGTTTCAGGTCTGCTGACATTCCCGATAGTATGTCACAGCGGGAAAAGGGCGAAGGAGAATTTATCTGTCAAATGCGACGATACTCAGACCATAACCAGTAAAGGGAGCGGGCTCGTGTTATTTGCCGGCGTTTGTCCAACGCTCGCTGCTATAATGAGTGGCGTTGCGGATCTTCAAAGTTTGCGTCGGATTATTATTCAGACAATAGCGCGCATCGGCCAGCGGAGTGAGTTTATCCCCTTCCCGCAGGCGGAGGCGACAGGCTTCAATCTCTGCGATCATCTCTAGCGCACCGCTCTGAAGCACGACGCGGCAGAGGCTGGCCGAAGCGTTGTCCTGTACTTTTTTTACCCACCACTCCATCTGTTTTTTATCCTCTCATAGCGACATGTGCGTCGATAATTCATGTTTCTTAAAAATCTGACAATAAGATTATCCCCTTGGTTTATGCAGTGTTTAAAAATACGCAACCGATTGTTGATCTGTGCGCTAGGTTTTTTTATGCCGGGGGGCAATGATCTGCCGGGTTTAATTTGCAGGAAGCGATGACTATGCTGAAAAGCAGACCGTGAGAATAGCCTGTCAGGAAGAGGGCTGATAAGTCCGGCTACGCAATAAATATAAGAGAGAGCGTCATGAAGCATCTATTTCGACACTGGCGAACGTCCGGCGCCGTTATCGGCTCACTGCTGAAAAAAGGGAGCATTGCGGTACTGGCGCTGCTGGTGGTCTTTCTCGCCGGGCGGATCTATGAGTCCCAACGCGGCCCGTCCCTGCATCGCTGGCATACCTGGAGTGGCAACGAGATGTCGGCCGAAGAGATCGACCAGGCGACCTTTGCCCAGTATCTGGCGCGGGAGAAGACGATTTTCGCCGATCTCCAGCGTGAGGTGACAGAGGCTTTGCCGGAAGAAGATAAAACCCCGGTCAACCGCTTTTATCGTCACAGCCGGGTCTGGCCGGGGCAGTTTAAGCAGGACTGGAACCGTTCTTTTGTGCTGCTGCCGCTGGGCAAGCCGCGCGGCGGCGTGGTGCTCCTCCATGGCCTGACCGATTCGCCCTACAGCGTTCGCTATCTGGCGCAACTCTGGCAGCAGCGGGGTTATGTGGCGGTGGCGCCGCGTTTGCCGGGACACGGCACCGCGCCGGGGGCGTTAACGGCGGTTGACTGGGAGACCTGGCTGGCGGCGACGCGTCTGGCGGTACGCGAAGCGACCCGCCTTGCCGGGGCGGACGTGCCGCTGCATCTGGTCGGCTACTCTAACGGCGGCGCGCTGGCGCTCAAGTATGCCCTCGATAGCCTGGAGGATAGCCACCTGCGTCAGCCGCAGCAGATTATTCTGCTGTCGCCGATGATCGGCGTGACCGCGTTTGCCCGTTTCGCCGGCCTCGCCGGGCTACCGTCCGTCTTCCCGGCGTTCGCCCGCGCGGCCTGGCTGAACGTGGCGCCTGAGTTTAATCCGTTCAAGTACAACTCCTTTCCGGTCAAGGCGGCGAGACAATCGTGGTTATTGAGCCAGGCGCTGCAGCAGCAGATTATCCGCGCGGCCCGGCAGGGCGAGCTGAAAGCGCTGCCGCCGATCCTCACCTTTCAGTCGGTGATGGATTCCACGGTCAGCACCCGCGCGGTGGTGGAGTCCCTGTATCGCTATCTGCCGGATAACGGCAGCGAGCTGGTGGTGTTCGATATTAACCAGGCGGCGGATCTCCGGGTCCTGTTTCGCCCTGCGCTCTATGCGGCGGTGAATACGCTGCTGCCCCCGGCGCCGCGGGCCTATACCACCACGGTGGTGACCAACGCGACGGCGCACACGCTGCAGACCGTCGCCCGGACCACGCTGGCCCAGGAACGGGAAGAGCATCGTTATCCTTTACACCTGGCCTGGCCGGCGGATATATACTCTTTGTCGCATGTGGCGGTGCCGTTTCCCCTGAGCGACTCGCTGTATGGTCGCGAGCCGGACGAGAAGAACCGCTACGGCATTAGCCTGGGCACCATTTCACTGCGCGGAGAGACCGGGACGCTGAGCGTGGGGCTGGAGACGTTAATGCGCGTCACCTCCAATCCATTCTTTCCATGGATGATGACGCGCGTCGATGAGCGCATCGCCTGCGGCGAACAGGCGGCGGTGGCGGCCTGCCTGAAAGCGCAGGCCAGAGCAGAGGCGTTAAAACAGGATCAGGTGCAGAACGGTACGCAGCAGGATACCGACGATCGCCGCGGGAGCCACGAAGCGGAACAGGCGGACAAACCGTGAGCTGATGCCAAGAAAAATGCCGATACCGGGAAGATCAAAGGTCTGGATCAGTAGACCTGCCGAGGCGTTGACCTGGTCCACGGTGACTTTGCCCTGCTGGATCAGCTCGGAAATGACGCCAAAGTAGGCGGTGCCCCCGGCAACGCACTTCA
>OKDF01000459.1_pt1 | contig 12476 bp, 6 predicted proteins | sample 1613721 | NCBI WGS metagenome assembly OKDF01 (sample SAMN04436873, study PRJEB24849) | human gut metagenome | biome: human gut; feature: NICU; material: stool | host: Homo sapiens | place: USA: Saint Louis, MO | collected 2011-09-21
TTCCCTGGTCTAATCGTCTGCGGGATGGCAAATATAAGTTCCAAGGACGCGAGTATGACTTCGCAGGAAAAACTGCTGGTGGCTCGCAGGCTATTCATGGTTTGGTAGCAGATCAACCTTTTGAATTAGTGGAGTCGGGCGAAGATTTCCTGCGGGCAAGGGCTCAGGTGCCAAAGCTGGAAGCCTATCCCTTTGAGGTGGAAGTGGAAGTTACCTATCGCCTCTCTGCTGATCCCCATCGGCTTTCCCTAGATATTGTGGCTAAGAATAACGGTGAGGGGGACGCTCCGATTTCTTTGGGGTGGCATCCTTATCTGGTGTGCCAGGGAGGTAGCGCGGAAACTACTAAGATCACCGTGCCTTCCCAAGTTCGTATCCAAACTGATAAGAATCTGATCCCTAAACCAGGAATAAAAGGATTTTCTACCCAAGCATATCCGGTTACTCTGGTGCACCGCCGCGACATTGATTGGGGCATGACCTCTTTGGTCGCCGAAGATGGGGTGGCGACCGCCTTAGTTGACCATGTCGATGGTTCTCAAACCGCCGTAGAGTTAATTGGTGCCCGCCAAGGCCTGGGCTTAGGGTCTTTCCAGATCTATACCGGTCAGGCTTTAGCCCATCGCCGCGGCATCGCAGTAGCGGTAGAGCCACTGCTGGCAATGACGGATGCTTTTAATCGGCCAGAATGTGAAGCACTTATTACGGTAGGACCGGCGCAGGTGCAGGAATTTCATGCTGCCTTGGAGCACCGTAGTCCTCTTAAGCGAAAGTAGGCTTATCGCGACTGCCCGATTCTTACGCTAATCACCGCCACCATGAAATCGATTTCTTGGTGGCGGTGATTTTTAGTCTCTCGCAATGTTTACGCAGGTAAATGCCGGATTGTCAACAAATTTTTGTGGCTTCCCTTACTTTTAGGCATTTTGGTTTGACGCCACGCATCCAGGGCGGTAACTTTGTATTCGTTGCCGAGCGCAGAGGCCGGCGGGAGAAAACCTTTCCCGCCGCTTATTTTTTGCTCGCGACGAATCCTGACCGGCCAGTTTGGTTGGTTTGTGGTTTGGTTGTTTGTGTTCTCGATAGTGTGTTTTTTTGTTTTGTTTGTGTGGGATTGAACTGGGGTGCCTGCTGGTTTTGGTGGGTGTTTTGGTTTTTTTCTGTTTTTTGTTTTTTTGATGCTGATGATTTTGGAACGTTTTGTTTTTTGATTGTTGGTGTTTGTTTTTGCTGGATTGTTTTCTGGCTTGAACCGATGTTTTTGGTTTTTGTTGGAGAGTTTGATCCTGGCTCAGGATGAACGCTGGCGGCGTGCTTAACACATGCAAGTCGAACGGGATCCAAGAAGTGCTTGCACTTTTTGGTGAGAGTGGCGAACGGGTGAGTAACACGTGAGTAACCTGTCCTTTTCTTTGGGATAAGCATCCGAAAGGGTGTTTAATACCTTATGTTCTGTCTGCCTCGCATGGGGTGGGTGGGAAAGATTTTTTCGGTAAAGGGTGGGCTCGCGGTCTATCAGCTTGTTGGTGGGGTGATGGCCTACCAAGGCTTTGACGGGTAGCCGGCCTGAGAGGGTGGTCGGTCACATTGGGACTGAGATACGGCCCAGACTCCTGCGGGAGGCAGCAGTGGGGGATATTGCACAATGGGCGAAAGCCTGATGCAGCGACGCCGCGTGGGGGATGAAGGCCTTCGGGTTGTAAACTTCTTTTGCTCTGAACAAGGCGCACCGTGGGGTGTGTTGAGTGTAGGGGTTGATTAGCGCCGGCTAACTACGTGCCAGCAGCCGCGGTAATACGTAGGGCGCGAGCGTTGTCCGGAATTATTGGGCGTAAAGGGCTTGTAGGTGGCTGGTTGCGTCTGTCGTGAAAGCTCATGGCTTAACTGTGGGTTTGCGGTGGGTACGGGCTGGCTTGAGTGCAGTAGGGGAGGCTGGAATTCCTGGTGTAGCGGTGGAATGCGCAGATATCAGGAGGAATACCGGTGGCGAAGGCGGGTCTCTGGGCTGTTACTGACACTGAGGAGCGAAAGCATGGGGAGCGAACAGGATTAGATACCCTGGTAGTCCATGCCGTAAACGGTGGGCGCTAGGTGTGGGGTTCATTCCACGGACTCCGTGCCGTAGCTAACGCATTAAGCGCCCCGCCTGGGGAGTACGGCCGCAAGGCTAAAACTCAAAGAAATTGACGGGGGCCCGCACAAGCGGCGGAGCATGTGGATTAATTCGATGCAACGCGAAGAACCTTACCTGGGCTTGACATATAGAGGATCGCTGCAGAGATGTGGTTTCCCTTGTGGCTTCTATACAGGTGGTGCATGGTTGTCGTCAGCTCGTGTCGTGAGATGTTGGGTTAAGTCCCGCAACGAGCGCAACCCTTGTCTTATGTTGCCAGCACGTTATGGTGGGGACTCGTGAGAGACTGCCGGGGTCAACTCGGAGGAAGGTGGGGATGACGTCAAATCATCATGCCCCTTATGTCCAGGGCTTCACACATGCTACAATGGCCGGTACAGAGGGCTGCGATGCTGTAAAGCGGAGCGAATCTCTTAAAGCCGGTCTCAGTTCGGATTGGGGTCTGCAACTCGACCCCATGAAGTCGGAGTCGCTAGTAATCGCAGATCAGCAATGCTGCGGTGAATACGTTCCCGGGCCTTGTACACACCGCCCGTCACGTCATGAAAGTCGGTAACACCCGAAGCCGGTGGCCTAACCTTTTTGGAGGGAGCCGTCGAAGGTGGGATTGGCGATTGGGACGAAGTCGTAACAAGGTAGCCGTACCGGAAGGTGCGGCTGGATCACCTCCTTTCTAAGGATTTGTTTTTTGAAGGCCTCACGCCGAGTGTGTGTGGGTGTCTTTTGGGTGGATCATTCGATAGCGCACCGTTTGGTTGGTGTGATCATTCCCCGGGGTGGGGGTGATGGTTGGTACATTGTTGGGTGTCTGAGGCAATGTGTCCTCTTTGGCGCTGGTGGTGTCGATGCCTGTTTGTGGGTGTTGGTGCTGCTGGGGCGTGTTGTTTGAGAACTATACAGTGGACGCGAGCATCTTATTCTTTGTTCTTTGTGAACATTTTCGAATTCATGCTTTTTTGTTAAGTGTGTAAGAGCACACGGTGGATGCCTTGGCATCAAGAGCCGATGAAGGACGTGGGAGACTGCGTTAAGCCTAGGGGAGTTGTCAACCGAGCGGTGATCCTAGGATGTCCGAATGGGGAAACCTAGCCACAGTGATGTGTGGTTACCTGCGCCTGAATATATAGGGCGTGTGGAGGGAACGCGGGGAAGTGAAACATCTCAGTACCCGTAGGAAGAGAAAACAACCGTGATTCCGTGAGTAGTGGCGAGCGAAAGCGGATGAGGCTAAACCATATGCGTGTCAAGCCGGCAGGCGTTGCGTGTGTGGTGTTGTGGGAGCAAGTGTGTGTGGCTGCCGTCGCACGCTGTTGATGTTGTCGTTAGCGGAAGTCGTTTGGAACGGCGCACCGTAGTGGGTGAGAGTCCCGTACGTGAAAGTGGCAATTATTGATGGTTCTTGTTTCCCGAGTAGCACCGGGCCCGTGAAATCTGGTGTGAATCTGTCGGGACCACCCGATAAGCCTAAATACTTCTTGATGACCGATAGCGGACCAGTACCGTGAGGGAAAGGTGAAAAGTACCCCGGGAGGGGAGTGAAATAGTACCTGAAACCGTGTGCTTACAATCCGTCAGAGGCTTTCGGGCTGATGGCGTGCCTTTTGAAGAATGAGCCTGCGAGTTAGTGGTATGTCGCGAGGTTAACCCGTGTGGGGTAGCCGGAGCGAAAGCGAGTCCGAAGAGGGCGTTGAGTGGCATGCTCTAGACCCGAAGCGGGGTGATCTACCCATGGCCAGTGTGAAGCGACGGTAAGACGTCGTGGAGGCGCGAACCCACTTAGGTTGAAAACTGAGGGGATGAGCTGTGGGTAGGGGTGAAAGGCCAATCAAACTCCGTGATAGCTGGTTCTCCCCGAAATGCATTTAGGTGCAGCGTCGTGTGTTTCATCTTGGAGGTAGAGCTACTGGATGGTCGAGGGGGCTTATCCGCTTACCGACATCAGCCAAACTCCGAATGCCAGGATGTGAGAGCACGGCAGTGAGACTGTGGGGGATAAGCTTCATAGTCGAGAGGGAAACAGCCCAGATCGCCGGCTAAGGCCCCTAAGCGTGTACTAAGTGGAAAAGGATGTGGGATCGCTTAGACAACCAGGAGGTTGGCTCAGAAGCAGCCACCCTTGAAAGAGTGCGTAATAGCTCACTGGTCAAGTGGTCCTGCGCCGACAATGTAGTGGGGCTCAAGTACACCGCCGAAGCCGCGGCATTCCAGTTTTTGGGATGGGTAGGGGAGCGTCGTGTATCCGTTGAAGCTGCAGAGTGATCTAGTGGTGGAGGGTATGCGAGTGAGAATGCAGGCATGAGTAGCGAATGACATGTGAGAAACATGTCCTCCGGATGACCAAGGGTTCCTGGGCTAGGCTAATCCTCCCAGGGTGAGTCGGGTCCTAAGGCGAGGCCGACAGGCGTAGTCGATGGATAACGGGTTGATATTCCCGTACCCGTATAAGCGCGCCCATGGTGAATCAGTGATACTAACTGTCCAGAAGCTGCTGCTTCCTCTTTTTGGGGTTGTGGTGGTGGATGCACGGGACCTGATCTGGTAGTAGCCAAGCGATGGGGTGACGCAGGAAGGTAGCTGTGCCAGGTAGTGGATTGCCTGGTGTAAGCGTGTAGGGTGACAGGTTGGCAAATCCGCCTGTTGTGTACCTGAGACGTGATGCGTAGCCATTGTGGTGAAGCCAGTGATCCTATGCTGCCGAGAAAAGCCTCTAGTGAGTTCTTATACGGCCCGTACCCCAAACCGACACAGGTGGTCAGGTAGAGAATACTAAGGAGTTCGAGAGAACTGTGGTTAAGGAATTCGGCAAAATGCCCCCGTAACTTTGGAAGAAGGGGGACCGGTGTTGGTGATCACTTTTTCGGTGTGAGCTGATGTCGGTCGCAGAGACCAGAGAGAAGCGACTGTTTACCAAAAACACAGGTCCGTGCGAAGACGTAAGTCGATGTATACGGACTGACGCCTGCCCGGTGCTGGAAGGTTAAGAGGACTGGTTAGTGGCCTTTGTGGCTGCGAAGCTGAGAATTTAAGCCCCAGTAAACGGCGGTGGTAACTATAACCATCCTAAGGTAGCGAAATTCCTTGTCGGGTAAGTTCCGACCTGCACGAATGGCGTAACGACTTCTCTACTGTCTCAACCACAGACTCGGCGAAATTGCATTACGAGTAAAGATGCTCGTTACGCGCGGCAGGACGAAAAGACCCCGGGACCTTCACTATAGCTTGGCATTGGTGTTCGGTTTTGTTTGTGTAGGATAGGTGGGAGACTGTGAAGCTCAGACGCCAGTTTGGGCGGAGTCGTTGTTGAAATACCACTCTGATGAAATTGGACCTCTAACCTCGGACCATGATCTGGTTTAGGGACAGTGCCTGGTGGGTAGTTTAACTGGGGCGGTTGCCTCCCAAAGAGTAACGGAGGCGCCCAAAGGTTCCCTCAGCCTGGTTGGCAATCAGGTGTTGAGTGTAAGTGCACAAGGGAGCTTGACTGTGAGACTGACAGGTCGAGCAGGGACGAAAGTCGGGACTAGTGATCCGGCACCGGCTTGTGGAAGCGGTGTCGCTCAACGGATAAAAGGTACTCCGGGGATAACAGGCTGATCTTCCCCAAGAGTCCATATCGACGGGATGGTTTGGCACCTCGATGTCGGCTCGTCGCATCCTGGGGCTGGAGTCGGTCCCAAGGGTTGGGCTGTTCGCCCATTAAAGCGGCACGCGAGCTGGGTTCAGAACGTCGTGAGACAGTTCGGTCTCTATCCGCCGTGCGCGTAAGAAACTTGTGGAAGGCTGCCCCTAGTACGAGAGGACCGGGGTGGACGAACCTCTGGTGTGCCAGTTGTTCCGCCAGGAGCATGGCTGGTTGGCTACGTTCGGAAGGAATAACCGCTGAAAGCATCTAAGCGGGAAGTCTGTTCCAAGATGAGGTTTCTCACCACCTTTGCGTGGGTAAGGCCCCCAATAGACGATTGGGTTGATAGGCCGGATCTGGAAGCACAGTAATGTGTGGAGGTGACCGGTACTAATGGGCCGAGGGCTTAACATTTTAAGTTTGTGTTTCGCGTTCACTGTATGGTGTCTGAGATGGCACGCTGATTCCCTGTTTTGGGGGTTTGCCGTCTGAATAGTGTTTCGGTGGTCATAGCTATGAGGAGACGCCCGGTCCCATTCCGAACCCGGAAGCTAAGCTCATACGCGCCGATGGTACTGCACTCGGGAGGGTGTGGGAGAGTAGGTCGCCGCCGAACTTAACATAGAGAAGCCCCGAGGGTTGAGAACAATCTCCCCTCGGGGCTTTCACCATTTCCAAACACAAGCAGATTTAATCGCCGTTGCTTAGCACCCTACACCTCCACACACCTACTGCACGGTAATATACACGGGATTGATGAAGTACTTCCCACATTAATTAGTCTCTGCCGCATACATACCGGACCCGCGTCCCATAGCCAAGCGTACCGTTCAAGGTTTTCCCCTGCCTAGGCCCAGGACCCCGTACATAAAATATCTCTCGTACATCTCCCGTACACACCTTATTCCCCGTTCATAACTGTCAGTCAGTACGCTTTGTCATACGGTGCTGCGGACACAGCAAGTCTGCACACATCATCAGCTACACTTCCATGCAGAAATCTACGGTTCCTTTCCCTGCTCCGCATCGCCTACTCGGGTGGTTAGCCGGGGTTTCTATCGCTATTTAACTGAGGCGTCTATAGCATTTAAGGGCAACATAAAAGCGGCCAAGCCCGAGACTATGTCGAACCTTGCCGCTTTATGCACTGTGGTATGTGGACGTACAGCACATGTCACCTTCGTGCTTAGACCATGAGATCCTTCTCCTCCAGCAGCAGCACATCGTTACGCTGCTCCCGTACCTCCTTTAACCGTGTGCGTAGCTTGCCTAACGTATCCCATTCGATGGTAGGAATAGTCCGTCGGGCCTCAGCAATCACCGTTCGATCCGTCGTACCCCAGGCAATCGGCATGGGAGTAGCCAAATCCCAATAGTCGTGGCCGCCCCCCAGCTTTTCCGAGCCCGTCACTGCCACACACGGCACCTTTTGGCCAATCACCTTACGCAGTCCAGGAATGTCGTGTACATCGCGGGCAACCAACGCCCACTTCGTGGACTCATCAGGCTTTTTCGACAAATCGACTAAGGCCAATAACGTCATCCCGCTCTCCCGTGTATCCGCAACGATGGCAGGAACCAACGGTGACTTTTTAAAAGTTTTATCAATCGACCCGATAGCAGTTGGAATCCACACCATCACGACGCCAGACACCGCGGCTAGGACACACAATACCGACACCCAAAACACGCTTGCGCCCTTTACATACGCAAAATACGCAGCGACACCGAGAATGATCGTCAAGATAAGAGACGATACCTGCAGGCGACGGCGATCACCCACCAACTCGTTGTGTTTCTTGGCGTGTTCCTTATCGATGGGGAATTCAAAGATTCGCACTGGCATCGCAAACCTTCTACTTTCTCTCAAACATTATGGCTAATTTCTCAACAGTAACGTTCTGCTGGTTAGCCCAAACTATCCAGCTCGTTCGCATTCACAATGCGATATCCATAGCCCTGCTCCGCCAAAAAACGCTGGCGGTACGCGGCATAGGTCGCATCGATCGTGTCACGGGCAACAACAGTATAGAAGTGAGCCTCCTGACCACCGCTCTTTGGGCGAAGCAGTCGGCCCAATCGTTGGGCCTCTTCCTGCCGGCTCCGGTACGTTCCAGACACCTGGATTGCAACCGATGCTTCCGGTAGATCAATGGAGAAGTTCGCAACCTTACTCACTACCAGGGTACTGATTTCACCTCGTCGAAACGCATCGAAAAGACGTTCCCTTTCGGCGGTACGGGTTGTTCCCTGTACTAGTGGAGCATCAAGTTTGGTCGACAATCGCTCTAATTGATCCAGGTAGGCACCAATAACCAGGGTAGGTTCAGAGTGGTGACGGGTGACCAAATCAGCCACTACTCTATCCTTAGAAATTGCCGTGCAACAGCGACGGTACATCTCCTCGCGCTCAGCCGTCGCGTAGGCCATACGTTCTTCTTCCGTCAACGTCACCCGCACTTCAGTACATTCAGCTGTAGCGATCCAACCCTGGGATTCCAGATCCTTCCACGGCATATCAAAACGCTTTGGGCCGATGAGGGTAAAAACATCCTCTTCGCGGCCATCCTCACGGATCAAGGTGGCCGTCAAGCCCAACCGTCGACGGGATTGAAGATCAGCAGTCAGGCGGAACACCGGTGCGGGCAACAGGTGGACTTCGTCGTAAATAATGAGCCCCCAGTCCCGTGAGTCGAACAACTCCATTGACCGGTAAACCCCCTTCGTCTTCCGCGTCACCACCTGGTAGGTGGCGATAGTGACTGGGCGGATTTCTTTCCGCTCCCCCGAGTACTCGCCAATCTCATCCACAGTAAGGGTTGTACGCTGCAGCAGTTCCCGCTTCCATTGCCGGCCTGCCACCGTCGAGTTCACCAGAATAAGAGTGGTCTTTTGGGCGCGCACCATGGTTTCGATACCCACCACAGTTTTCCCGGCGCCACAAGGTAGCACGACTACCCCGGAACCACACGCCCAAGCAGCCTCTGCCGCCCAGCGCTGGTAGTCGCGGGCCTCCCAGGTGACGTGTTCTTGACTGCGTGCGATGGGATGTGCTTCACCGTCGACATAACCCGCAACATCCTCTGCCGGCCACCCCACTTTAATGAGCTCTTGCTTCAGGCGGCCTCGTTCAGAAGGGTGAACTATCACCGTATCGGGACCTACCGACTGCCCCAAAAGAGGACGAATCTTCCTGTGACGTATCACTTCTGCCAGTACAGCAGGATCGGTAGAGACAAGCACAAGTCCGTGGGCAGGGTCGTTGACAAGGTGGAGGCGGCCATAGCGCTCCATCGTCTCCGCAATGGCGATGAGAAGAGGTTGCGGCACTGGATAGCGGGAATACCGCACTAAGGAGTCCACAACCTGCTCTGCATCATGTCCAGCTGCCCGTGCGTTCCACAGTGCGAGCGGAGTGATGCGGTAGGTATGAATATGCTCGGGGGCTCGTTCAAGCTCAGCGAAGGGGGCAATAGCCTGGCGCACCTCGTCAGCTAGCGGGTGATCGACTTCTAACAACATGGTGTTGTCGGACTGGACGATCAGCGGACCATCGGACATTCAAACTCCTTGGCAGTATCTGCTGTCACTTGTCTGTGACGATGCGGACCGAACGGATCTTGTGCAATGCGAAACGGTAGGGTTGACGGGTGGTGACATCTATGGCATCCAACCTGCCTCCTGACATTCCCTGGGGGAGTATGCGGATCTGCGCTTCTATCCCGGTTCCCTTGATGAACCCCAGGATCACTTCCCGGTGGCTGACAATAGCCTCCTGTAGAGCCGGAATGATGCTCTCGCCCTTCACCATTGGTCCACTGTTCCGATTATTGTCCTCTGCGGCCTGCAGGCGGCTCGCAATCTCCTGAACCTGGTTTGGGGAAAGATGGGAGTGCAAGGAGCGGGTAGTAAGGGGAGTATTAGTAGGAACTGGGTTGCAATAGGGATTATCTGCTGAAGGGCGTGGCCGATGGTGGCGGAGCGCCAGTACCCCACCATGGTGATCTTCCAGAATAGGGCTGAAACCAGCCTGTTGCAGCGCTGAGTGAAGTTCACGCGGTGTGACATCGGCAACTGCCACCGTGGGAGCAAGAGAGCGTAGCCCGCAATGGCGCATCGACGGTGCGGCCATGACGGCACGGATGAGTGTGGGATCGTCAGAATGCACCACGGATACGGCAGGAGCTACCCGTAGGGCTCCATGGCGGCGGGCGGCATCGTCGATGAGATAACCCAGCGCCTGCGGTACTTCATTCACGGACAGATCATGAAGGAATGTGTGAATGTCAGTGGCGGTAAGGCCGGTGTCCAAGGCGTGCCGGATGCTGTCTTCAGTGATGCGGTAGAGGGTCGCCATTCCGGGGGATTCCACTCGTGCGATGCGCCTCAGTGTGTCCGTGTGAGTGGGGGCGAGAAAACCTTGGACAAGCACGGTGTAGTCGTCCTGCACCAGGATAGACGTGGTTTCCGGAGGGATGTGGGAAGTGATAGCTTCCGCCAGCTTACCTGTGAAGAGGGAGCGGCCCACCTGGGTGAGGGTGGTGGAATGTAGCAGGCCAAGGACGTCTGCCACCTGTAGCGTATCCGTGAAAGCATCACCTCCGGTGAGAGCGGAAATGAGTGGGTAGTTCCAGTGTGTGAGTGCGGCGACGTCACGAGCTTCCGCTGTATGAAGAGAGGCCGGCCAGAGGGTGAGACTCTCCAACAGCTGGTGGCGAATGGCTACGAGACGGCTATCCGCGGCATGCGGATTGAGTGCTAATGCACGTTCGTGGGGTGTTCCGCTCCATGACCGTGGACTGTGCCACCAGGTACGGATGAGGAGTTCCCATTGTTCGGCGGGGGAAGCCGTCACGAATACGTCAGCGGTGATGGTGGTGGTCCACGCACCGTCCTCGAGAAGAGCTTCCTCGATAATGCCGAGAGCAGCGAGCGCCTCTAGACCGATGGTGATCTGGTCGGTAGCGAGGCCGGTACTGGTGGCGAGCCGGCGTAGCTCGCGTTGCCCAATACCCCCATCAGCGAGGGCGTGCAGTGGTTGGTTATCGATAGCCGTGATGAGCTCACGTAGCGTGTGCAGGAACAATGCGAAATGGTCTAGCCCTGTCGCAGGGGAACCGGCGGTAGTGCCTGCCAACAAATGGGCGATTGCGGTGGGGGAGCTCCGTTGCGTGGGGGTAGGGCAGGCTAGCGGCTCCTCATGGGCTGCGGCGATGGAGTGATGCAGTGCGGAGTAGACGTCTTCGGGGAGAACTATGGTGTCCGCTGTGTGCTTGTCGAGGGTCAGCAGCTCCGCAGCGAGCAGCTGTTGTAGGGGATGGTCGTGTGGAGCCTGTGCGATGGCAGTGGCATGGCCTTTCCGACCGGATTCTGCGAGTGTTTCCAGTACCTGACGTTGCTTTGGAGGGAGGAGGGCGATGCGTGCGCGTAACTCAGTACAGTCCCGCAACGGAGGGTTGTCCAGCAGATCGAGGGGGAGCTGGGAAAAGACGTCAGAGAGCCCAGGGGGCAGTGAATAGCCGCCATCGTCACCAGGATAGAGTAGTGCGTAATTTTGTAGAGAGGTGACGAGATCCCTAGTACCACCCGGAAGGGAATCCGCTGCGCCGGGCAGTGTGGGGGTGAGTTCTGCGTGATCGTCAGTATTCGCCCGTAGGGTTCCGGCCGCTACTGCTGCGAGAAAGGCGAGCTGTGGGCGGTTGAGGCTACTCAATGCGCGCCGGTAGGAGCGTTGCTGAGTGAGCCGAGTAGAGAGGACGACGAGGCTAGTAGGTGGGGGAACGGCGACATCAGGACGCAGGTGGAGGAGGGTGGCGAGGCTTTCTGTGGGGAGTGAGCCGAGCCACGCATCCCAGCTGGTGTGCGTTCGCAAGTCCATCCTTCCAGCTTACCGCGAAGAGGATAACGGCGAGTGTGGTGGATAAAAGAGGGGAGGCTGTTGACATAGCAGTGTGGCCAGCTAACGAACTAGCTGGCCACACTGTGATGGTGATGCCGGGAGCTGTTGTAGCTCGCGCGAGAGGAGGGTGTCCTTTAGTCGTAAAGGACAGAAAGCGGAAGGATCGTGAGGAGGCTATCCTTCTTATCCTTCTTATTTTTCTCGCCTTTCTTGGCGTTCTGCGAATTGGTTTTTTTCTCTACCTTCTTCTCTGTCTGCAGCGGTAGAGTCTTGGTGGACTTGGTGCCCGTCGCGGAGACCTTAGCGGAGCCCGTGGAGGCGGTCTTTGCCGTATTGGCGCCAACTACCGGGGTGGCGCCATCGGTTACCGCATTGAGTTTACTGGAGGGAGCGTAGAGCTTCTCTTCCACGCCACCGTCGCCTTCAACGACCTTTGCGGCGGAGCGGTTTACCTTGGTATAGGTGGAGTCAACTTTCTGCAGAGCAGCGCTGTCGGACTCTTTGCTGGCTTTGCGGGCCGGCTTGACGACTTTATTGGTGAAGCCCTTATTGGCCTTATCGATGGCCTTGTCGGCCTTCTTTTCATCCACGGGGAGGCCGAGGTTAGCGGCAGTCTCTACGACAACACCAGCAGTTTCGGTGGTCTTGTACTGGATGAAGTTGTTTTCGCGTTCACGGCGTTGCGCTTCGCGACGCTTCTGCTCGGCGAGGCGCTTCTTCTTAGCGAGTTCGCCGGGGGTTACGGTATTACGGGGGGTGGGTCCACTGCTCAGCCCGAGAGAGGAGGAGCAGGCTGGCCAGGCGCCCCAGCCTTGAGTAGC